>LUMQ01000420.1_pt1 | contig 18336 bp, 20 predicted proteins | sample 729621 | NCBI WGS metagenome assembly LUMQ01 (sample SAMN03860259, study PRJNA289734) | marine metagenome | biome: seawater column; feature: ocean; material: water; isolation source: Red Sea water column Station 12 - depth 25m | place: Saudi Arabia: Red Sea | collected 2011-10-15 | depth 25 m | reverse complement strand
TACCGAAATCGCAAAAACTGGAAGAGGTTGGTTTTTGCCATTCTTCTTAATATTTATTTTGAGAACTTTTCTTTTTGAGCCTTATCAAATCCCATCCGGTTCAATGTTACCTGGACTTAAAGTAGGAGATTTCATACTTGTAAAGAAATTTACTTATGGCATCAAGGTTAATAGAACAGGTCCACCAATAGCTTTTGGAAAAGATCCGGAGCTTGGTGATGTAGTTGTTTTTATTCCTCCTCATGACCATAGGCCATTCGTAAAAAGATTGATTGGAAAACCTGGAGACAGAATTACCTATATAAACAAGAAATTATATGTAAACGGCAAACCTATTAATCAAAAGCTTTTAAGTGAAAAAGATAATCTAAGGATTTATGAAGAATTGCTAAACGATAGAACTATTCAGATTCAACAAATCACTTCCCGTATTAATTATCCAGAGGAATGGGAAGTTCCAAAGGGAATGTATTTTGTTGTTGGCGACAATAGAGATAATTCAAATGACAGTAGATATTGGGGCTTTGTGCCAAGAGAAAACTTTATGGGAACAGCAGATTATATTTGGATGTCTTGGGAGTGTTGGACATGTGCACCATCATTTAAGCGAGCAGGTAAAATTAATTAATGTACAAGCAGCTATATGAGAAAATTAATTATTCTTTTAAGAATGAGAATATTTTAGATCTAGTATTTACTCATAAAAGTTCTGGAGAAAAAAATAATGAGAGATTGGAGTTCCTTGGAGATGCGATTCTTGGAGCTGTAATATCCGAGGAATTATATAATCGATTCACAAACATCAATGAAGGAGACTTAACAAGAATAAGAGCAGCTCTTGTTAAGGGCTCAACTCTAATAAAAAAAGGAAAAGAGCTTGATCTTTTAGCTCTGGCAAAGCTTTCAAAAGCTGCAAAGAATTTATCAGATTTAGAAGATTCATCAATTTTGGGAACTATTTTTGAGGCACTAGTTGGTGGAATTTATTTAGACTCTTCATGGAGTGAAACCAAAGCAGTAATTTTATCTTTATATCGAAATGATCTTGAATCAATTGATATTCAAAATTCATTTAAGGACCCTAAGTCTGAATTACAAGAATATCTTCAATCACTTGGTGAGGAGCCTCTTGAGTATATTTGCGAAAAATCTCGTAATGATTCACAAGACATTTTTGTATGTTATGTAGTTTTTAATGGAAATAAATTCACGGATTCAGGAAAATCAAAAAAGAAGGCGCAAATGAAAGTTGCAGATAAAATTCTTAGATCAATGAAATGAAAGATTTTTGTGGCTTAGTTTCCATTGTTGGAAGACCAAATGTAGGTAAATCAACTTTATTAAATAGATTAATTGAGCAAAAGATATCAATAACTTCGAGAAAGTCTCAAACTACAAGGAATAATATTTTAGGCATTAAAACAAAAGAAAATCATCAAATGGTATTTATTGATACCCCTGGAGTTCATATAAACGCTTCCAAAGTTATGAATAAAGTTTTAAATCAGAGTGCTCTTGGTGCAATTGAGGATGCTGATCTAATAATCTTCATGCTTCAAAGAAATAAAATAAATACTCTCGATGAGCTTATTCTTGAAAGACTTAAAGGAATTAAAACTAAAAAGCTTTGTGTAATAAATAAGTTAGATCAAGTTGCATCTATAAATAGCTTATTACCTGTTATTGAAAAACTACGAAGTGAACATGATTTTGCCGAAATAATTCCTGTTTCAGCTAAAACAGGTAAAAACATAAATGAACTTGAGAATATGATCTGTCAAAATCTACCTGAAAATAATCATCTTTATGACAGCGATACTAAGTTCCTTGCCAAAGAGTCATTTATGATCTCAGAAATCATAAGAGAAAAAATAATAAGATTCTTAGGAGAAGAGCTTCCACATGAAACTTATGTTCAATTGCAAAATCTCGAGGACAAAGAAAATATTATTAATATTGATGCTGAAATAATTGTAGCTAGAGAGTCACAGAAAGGAATTGTAGTCGGCAAAAACGGAGCTAAGCTAAAAAAAATTGGCGAGAAAGCTAGGATAGATCTTGAAAAATTCTTTAATAAGAAAGTTTTCCTAAAAACATGGGTAAAAACTAAAAAAAATTGGAACAATGATTCAGACTTTATCTCCAGCCTTGGTATAGGCAGTTTATATGACTGAATTATGGCATGATGCTTTTCTTTTACATCAAAGGCCATATGGCAATACGAGCGTTATAGCAGAGATGTTTACTTTGGAAAATGGTCGTATATCTGTAATTGCACGTGGCGCAAAAAAACCAAAATCTAAGTTTTTCGGTGTTTTATCTCCTTTTTCAAAATTAAGGATTACTTATCGAGGTAGGTCAGAGCTAAAAACTTTAACTAATGTGGACAAAGAAGATATTTTTTCGGATAGTTTTTCAAAGCTCTCATATACACTTCTATATATAAATGAGCTGTTAATAAAGATTCTTCCTCAAGGCGCTCCGCAAAGTGAATTATTCAATCTCTATGATAAGTTCTTAATTGAAGTAAAATCTAGCGAAGAAACCGATATAGTTCTGAGGAAATTTGAATTAGATTTATTAGAAATGCTCGGTTATGGAATTAACTTTATAAATGAGGTTGATTCTGGACAAAGCATTGAATTGAATAAATCTTATGATTTTGTTCCTGAGCTTGGCTTCAAAGAGTCTCCTAATGGACTTTTTGAGGGTAATGAAATTATCTCAATATCAAAATTAAATTTTAAGGATATAAACAAAAAGAAATTTAAATCATTAACAACAATGGCTATAGGCTATAGTCTTGACGGCGGTGATTTAAAAAGCAGAGAAATTTTTAAGACTTTAAAAAAATGATAATAGGAACAGGCATAGATATTGTTGAAATTGATCGCTTTAAGAAAATTAAAGATCTTAAAGGAATAGCAAAAAAAATCCTTCATACCAATGAACTTGAAGAATTTAATAAAAAAGCTAAAGATCAAACTATATTTCTTGCAAAAAAATTTGCGTTTAAAGAGGCTTTTGTCAAAGCGCTTGGAACTGGCTTTAGAGAGCCTTATTACTTAGATAGAATTGAGATTATTAAGGATAAATTAGGTAAACCCTCTGTTGTTACGCATGAAGAAGCAAAAAAAGAATTTAAGAATTTGGGGATAACAAAAGCGCATGTTAGTCTTTCAGATACAGAAAACTATGTTGTTGCATTTGTAGTATTAGAAACATGAATACCTTCATACTATTAGGACCACCTGGTGCAGGAAAGGGCACTCAAGCAGATCTTATTTCAGCTGATCTAGGTATCCCAAAAATAAGTACTGGCGATATGTTGCGATCTGCTGTGGCTTCTAAAAGTGATTTAGGTAATAGAGTTGAAGATATTCTTAACTCCGGCAAGCTCGTCTCAGATGATATTATTATTGAATTAATAAATGATCGCATCAATCAGTCAGATTGTAAGTCTGGTTACTTATTCGATGGAGTGCCAAGAACTCTAGGGCAAGCCAATCTTTTTTTACAGAATGATATAGAGGTAAACAAGGTTATAGATATATCACTTGATGATGAACTAATTATTAAAAGGATGTCTGGCAGAAGATTTCATATAGCATCTGGTAGAAGCTATCATATTGAATTCAATCCACCCAAAGCTGAAGGCTTAGATGACGAGACAGGAGAGCCATTAATTCAAAGAGAGGATGATTTCCCTGAGACTGTTAAAAAAAGGCTTGAGGTTTATCATTCTCAAACCAAACCATTAACAGATTTTTACAAATCAAAGGCCTCAGAAGGCATTATTAGTTTTATTTCTATTAACGGTAATCAGTCAGTTGATGAAGTTTTTAGTGAAATTAAGTCTTATTTATAAAAATGAAAATAATTTCTTATGACGGCTCTATGCAAGAAAAATCGTCAATGTCAGTCCTCCTAGAAAATGATATTAAGACAGAAATAATAGAGCACGGAAAAAAAACTAGACCTTCATGGGAAACATTTTTTAAAAAATTGCATCTTCGTCATGAAGATTTATCAAACATTGATCTTTTTCTTGTTTGCACAGGTCCAGGATCTTCTTATACCGCCGTTCGATCATCAGTTAGTTTTTTTAAAGCTTTATGTACTGCATTAAATAAGCCATTAGCTGGCATTAGCTGTGACGAACTAAGAGATTTTAGACAAAAAAATAAGGGCACTGACAAAGCTAACTCGATTGAGATGATAAATCTCGTTAAGCTAAGCGTTGATGATTATTTAGACTCAGCTCCTTCTTCTGTGAATCCAATTCATGATGAGGAGCATACCTTTAGAGAGATGAATGTCTGATATTTTTTTAAGTCTCATTCTTGGTCTTATTCAAGGCCTTACAGAATTTCTTCCTATATCAAGCTCAGCTCATCTTCTTATCCCTTCTCTTGTATTTGGTGCAAATGATTTAGGATTAGGTTTTGATATTGCGGTTCATGCAGGAACTCTGTGTGCTGTTATCTATTTCTTTAAAAATGATCTAAAAGTTTATGCATTATCGATATTTAATTCTTCCAATAGGTATCAAAATGAAAGAAGGGTTGCTATTAATTTATTGATTGCAACAATACCGATTGTCTTTGCAGGAATATTATTTAATGACTTAATTTCACAAAGATTAGTAACTAAAGAACTTATTGCATGGTCAAATATTTTCTTTGCTTCTCTGCTTCTATTGAGTTTTTATTTATCTAAAAAAAATAAGGATATATTTCATTTATCTATACTAATGAGCCTTTTTATAGGCTGCGTTCAAGTCTTTGCATTAATTCCAGGTGCCTCAAGGTCAGGAGTGGTAATAATGGCTTGTTTATTTTTAGGATTAAATTTAAAAGACTCCTCCAGATTTGCATTTCTTTTAGCTATTCCAACCATTTTGGGAGCATTAATCTTTTTGGTTGGTGACTCAATTGCTGCTAATTTGGATATTTTCAATGCACAACTTTTGATTGGATTTATAACCTCAGCATTGGTTGCTTTTTTTACTATTAAGTATTTTCTCCAATTTGTTGAGCGGATTGGGATGATGCCTTTTTTTATATATAGAATCTTTTTAGGCCTGCTATTGATATTTTTGTGAAAGAAGAAGATTTCTTTTATATAAACAATATTCTTCACTATAGGATTAGTGATAAAGAAAGTTTAAGCTTTGATTTTCTTAAAGGTAGGTTATTTAATCGACTGAAGAGGATTGAACATGAATCATTAATTAAGAAAGCTATAGGTAAAAATAAAGTTAAATTAAAAATTTTTGACGCCACAGCAGGATCACTTATAGATTCAATAATTTTTTTAAAGCTTGGTCACAGAGTTGTTGCATGCGAGCAAAGTAAAATTCTATATAGGCTTTTAGATGACGCTATTTTAAGAGCAAAGAATGAGTATAATTTTTTTGAAAATCTCTCATTTATCAATTCAGACTCAGCAAAAATTGTAGACTCTCATTCAGATTCAGATATTTTCTATTTTGATCCAATGTTTAAAGACATAAAACAAAATATAAAACGATCTGGAACGCTGCAAAAAATAGGTAACGTGTTAAGTCTTGAGAGACTGGAAGATACAAGCCAACAAATTTTTAATCAAATATTAAAAAAGAAATATAAAAAGATTATTGTTAAAAGACCAATTAAAAGTAATCCACTTCATGAAAAAATAAATTATCAAGTTAAAGGAAAAGCAATTAGATATGATATTTATATTAAAACCTAATTATGGTGCCCCATATCTGAGTCGAACAGATACTCCCGAAGGAACGCGATTTTGAGTCGCGCGCGTCTACCAATTCCGCCAATGGGGCAAGTGGCTAATTGTAGCTAACTATTCATTCTTTTAAAATTAGTGAGTAATGAAAACAATAGAATTTGACTACAACTTGCCGGAGGAGTTAATTGCATCTTATCCAAGTAAGGATAGAACTAAAAGCAGGCTCCTAATTGATGCAAATCCTGAAGAGCACAGAATCTTTTCAGAAATAGATAAGTTTATAAACAAAGATGATTTATTAATTCTTAATAACACCTCAGTTTTACCTGCAAGACTGTTTGGAAAAAAAGAAACTGGTGGAGAAGTTGAAGTTTTTCTCGAGAGAATTATAGGCGAGACGACAGCGCTTGTTCAAATTCGCTCTTCAAGATCTCCCAAGCCAGGAACACTTATAATCATCGAAAACAATGAGCGTCGACATAAATTGTTATGTAAGGAACGTAAAGAGGGATTCTTTGTTGTCGATTTTCAAGAGGATCCAAAAAAGATTTTTAATTCCCTAGGAAATACACCTTTACCGCCGTATATAAAAAGAAAGATTGAGATCGAAGATAGACACAGATATCAAACGGTATACGAAAACAAAGATTATCAAGAATCAGTAGCCGCTCCAACAGCTGGACTTCATTTTGATAACTTATTATTAACAAATATAGAAAAGATTGGAGCAAAAATTAGGTATATAAATCTAACAGTTGGTGCAGGAACTTTTCAGCCAGTAAAAGCAGAAAATATAGAGGATCATAAAATTCATAGCGAATATATAAGTGTTTCAAAGGAGCTAGTTACTGAAATAATCAATACCAAAAAGATCGGTGGAAATATAATCGCAGTTGGGACAACTTCTTTAAGAGCTATAGAAACTGTTTTTTCAAAGAAATTAGATCAATTCGATGGTTTAACAGATATATTTATTTATCCAGGATATAAATTTAAGGCTGTAGATAAGTTAATTACAAATTTTCACTTGCCAAAATCAACCTTATTGATGCTCGTGGCTGCATTTATAGGTTTTGATAGAATGAAAGAATTATATGAAATAGCAATAAAAAAGAGATATAGGTTTCTTTCTTATGGAGATGCAATGTTTCTTACTAGAAAATGAGATACAAACTTTTAAAAAAAGATGGATACGCTAGAAGGGGTTTCTTAGAACTTCAACATGGCAATATTCAAACACCAGTATTTATGCCTGTTGGAACAAATGCAACAGTCAAGGGCTTAACTGTAGAGGATCTTGAAGAAACAGGCTCACAAATAATCCTTTCAAATACTTATCATTTAATGCTCCGTCCAGGTGACGAGATCATAAAGGAGCTTGGCGGCCTTCATAATTTTTGCAATTGGCAAAAACCTATTCTTACAGATTCCGGTGGCTTTCAGGTTTGGAGTTTAGGCGATTTAGCAAAAGTCTCAGAGAAAGGGGTAAGTTTTAAATCACCTTATGATGGAAAGAATATATTTATGAGTCCAGAAGATTCCATTCAAATTCAAGAAAATCTTGGCTCGGATATTGTGATGGTATTTGATGAGTGTACAAACTATCCATCTCCAAAGAAAGAAGCGCAAAAATCTATGGAGCTGTCAGCAAGATGGGCAGCTAGATCAAAAGACGCTCATAAATCACAATCAGCATTATTTGGGATTGTGCAAGGAGGAATGTATGAAGATTTAAGAGAAGAGTCACTAAATCTTACCTTAGCATGTGAATTTGATGGCATTGCAATTGGAGGTTTAAGTGTTGGCGAGCCTAAAGAAGAAAAAACAAAAGTTCTGAAACATTTATCAAATATTCTTCCAGATGATAAGCCTAGGTACCTTATGGGAGTAGGAAAGCCTGAAGATATTGTTGAAGCAGTTTTCTTTGGTGTGGAAATGTTTGACTGCGTCTTGCCTACAAGGAATGCAAGGAATGGACAGCTTATAACAAGCACAGGCGTGATAAACATTAGGAATGCGAAATATAAAAATGATGATTCACCGATAGATGAAAATTCAGATTCTAAGGTTTGTAAAAATTATTCAAAAGCCTATTTACATCATTTAGATAAAACTAATGAAATGTTAGGATCAATGCTTGCCAGCTATCACAATATCTATTATTACCATGAACTTATGAAGCAAATTAGGCAATCAATTGATGACGATATATTCGTAAACTTTGCAAAAGACTTTTATAATAGTCGAAATTTACCAATTCCAGATTATTTGGAGGGCTTATAAATGGAATTTTTCCCACTATTATTTTTACTTTTTTTATTTGCTTTGTTGTACTTCACAACAATTAGGCCTCAACAAAAACGCCAAAAAGAAATCAATGCAATGCTTGATGCGCTTGAAAAGGGTGATGAAATATCAACTGCAGGCGGAATTCTTGGAAAGGTAAGAAATATTAAAGGCCCTTATGTAGCAATTGAAGTTAGCGAAAATGTTACTTTCAAGATTCAAAAGACTGCAATTGCGAATACTTTACCAAAAGGAACTATAGATTCCATAAATAGTTAGTTTATGAATAAATTTCCGACATGGCGCTACTTTGTAATTATTGCAGTGCTTATGCTTGGGATACTTTATGCTCTGCCTAATCTTTATCCTGCTCAACCAGCAATCCAGGTAGCTTATACAGATTCATCTAAATCTGCAGATCAATCTTTGCTCAACACAATCCGCGAGGAGATCGCTAAGCAAGATATAGAAATATCTGAAATTAATCTTAAGAATAACAACATTGTTGCTCAGTTTTCTTCTGTAGAAGATCAACTTGTAGCTAAAACAGCTCTTCAAAAAGCTTTACTTGATAGAGTTATTGTTGCACTAAAGCTTGAACCTACAACTCCAGATTGGTTAGCATCAATTGGCGGACGACCCCTTAAACTTGGTCTTGATTTATCAGGTGGTGTTCATTTCTTATTAGAGGTAGATGTAGAAACGGCTTTGGGTGATAAAGTTGATGGCCTTTTAAACTCTTATAGAAAGAAATTTAGAGCTGAAAACATAAACTATATTTCTTCATCAATTTCAGGTGATCAGGTCACATTCAAATTTAAATCAAGTGAGGATTATGAAAAAGCATTAGATATATTTCTAACAGATACTCTTACTCCTACCGGATTTCAATTTGATTTAGTAGAGCAAAGCAATATCTCAACTTTAAAGGTAAGTTATTCTGATATTGCGATTAAAGAGCTAAGGGATTATGCGGTTAAGCAAAACTTAATGACCCTTAGAAATAGAGTTAACGAATTAGGGGTATCAGAGCCTGTTGTTCAACGACAAGGGGCAAATCGGATTGTAGTTGAATTACCTGGTGTACAAGATACTGCAGCCGCAAAAAAGATTATTGGTAAGACAGCAAATCTAGAGTTTAGACTTGAAGCAAAATCTAATGCATCACGTCTAAGGAAAACTGAGTTTGAGTACAAAGATGAGAGGTATGGTACGGCATTTTTAGAGAATGATGTGATTGTTACCGGAGATCGAGTTACAAATGCAAATACAGGTTTTGATGAGAGTGGTTTTGCGCAAGTAAATATTACCTTAGATATGCAAGGTGGAAGAGCTATGCAGCGAGCAACCAATGGGAATGTTGGGAGAAGGCTTGGTGTCTTATTTGTTGAGCAGAAAAGTAAATCTACACTTGTTGAAGATGAGTTTGGCAATGAAGTTATTGAGCAAACTTCATACATTGAAAAAAATATAATTAATCTTGCAACAGTTCAAGCTGTATTGGGAACTAACTTCAGAATTACTGGCGTTGGCTCACCACAAGAAGCAAGCGAGCTTGCACTGCTATTAAGAGCTGGTGCTTTGGCTGCACCAATGAAGTTTGTTGAGGAAAGGACTGTTGGACCAAGTCTTGGAAAAGAAAATATTGAATTAGGAATGAGATCAGTAATGATTGGGTTTTTAATGGTAATTCTTTTTATGGGTTTTTATTATCGATTATTTGGTCTGGCAGCAAATGTCGCTCTAACATCAAATCTTGTCCTTATTACTGGGATCATGTCATTGCTTGGAGCTACATTAACTTTACCTGGTATTGCAGGTATTGTTTTAACAGTTGGTATGGCCGTTGATGCTAATGTTTTAATATTTTCTAGAATCAGAGAAGAGCTAAAAGGAGGCAAAAACCCGCATCAAGCAATCCAAGATGGGTTCTCGAGAGCATTTGTTACAATTTTTGATGCAAACATCACAACTCTGATTGCAGCTTTAATTTTGTATGCAATTGGAACAGGGCCAATTAAAGGGTTTGCTGTAACACTTTCTATAGGGATTATTACATCAATGTTTACAGCAATAATGGGTACTAGAGCAATCGTTCAATTAATGTATGGTTCAAGAAATATACAGGAGCTTAAAATCTAATGAATATTAATTTCATGCGCTTTAGAAAGATTGCAATTACTATTTCATTAATTTTGTTTGTAGGTTCAATTGGATCTATTTTTACAAAAGGTCTTAGTCTTGGCTTAGATTTTAGTGGAGGAACACTTGTTGAGATTCAGTATGAGGACTCCGTAGATCTTCAAGAAATTAGAGGCGTGCTAAGTGAAAATGGCTATGAGGATTTTCAAGTTGTTAATTTTGGATCAAGCTTGGATGTTCTTATTAAAATTGCTGATCAACCTGGAAATAGTTCTCTTGGTGATCAAATATTTACTTTACTATCCTCAAATAATTTCGAAGGTGAGCTTAAACGAATTGAATTTGTTGGCCCTCAAATTGGTTCAGAATTGAGAGACCAAGGCGGCCTAGGAATGCTCGTCGCTCTTGGAATGATCTTGCTTTATGTTGCTTTTAGATTTCAGTATAAATTTGCTTTAGGAGCTGTGGCTGCACTAGGACATGATGTCGTTATTATCTTGGGCTTATTCTCAATTTTTGCATGGGATTTTGATCTTTCCGTCTTAGCTGCTCTTTTAGCAGTAAAACAGTAATTACATCTTTAACCACATTGCTCGTTTTATTTGCACTATTTTTCTTTGGTGGCGAAGCAGTTAGGGGATTTAGTTTAGGTCTTATTATTGGAGTTCTCATTGGAACATACTCATCACTTTATATTGTTACAACAATACTTATTTCATTAAATTTATCTCAAGAAGATATGGCTGTTCCTGATGTTGAGGGTGCAGAATTTGATGATATGCCCTAAGTTTTACTTTCTAGATTAGATTTAACAGCCTGAAGTATTGGCTTAAAACACTTTGGCGAACAACAAACAATATTCTCGCTATCATGATACTTTGGATTCCCATTAAAGTCTGAAAGTAGGGCTCCAGCTTCTTCAGCAATAACTATTCCTGCTGCAACATCCCAGGGCTTAAGACCATTACCCCAGAATCCATCTAATCGCCCAGCAGCAATATAAGCTAAATCTAGAGCAGAACAACCTGTTCTCCGAATAGTAATTTCATTTTTGTAAAGCTCCATAAAAGTTCCAAGCAAGTTGTATTTGTAATTTTGTTCTGGTGTACTTCGCGAACTACAACTTAATAAAGCATCTGTAAGATTTTTTTGATCACTTACTCTAATTCTTTCTCCATTTAACTGAGCACCTTTGCCCTTGGATGCAGAAAATTCTTCTCTTCTTGTTGGATCTATTATGACTCCATGAGTAGGGACTCCATCCACAGAGGCGCATAAAGAAATGCAATAATGAGGAAAACCATTAATAAAATTTGTAGTTCCATCAATTGGATCAAGTATCCAGGTCACATTCGAATTATTAATTTCTTCACCTGACTCTTCTCCCAAGAAATTATGCTCAGGATAGTAAGATTTAATATCCTCAAATATTATTTGCTCAACTCTTCTATCAACCTCCGTCACATAATCAGTAGATCCTTTTTTTTCTATTTTAAGCTTATGAAGTTTTTTTACGGCAAATTCTAACTCTACCGCTCCTTTTCGAGCAGCCATTAGTCCGATATTCAATAATGCTGGTTGATTCATCTCGCATATTGTAATGGAAATATTCATAATAACGATATGAATGACATAAAAAACCAGATTGATATTGTTTTAGTAGAGACCTCTCATCCAGGGAACATTGGCTCTGTTGCCAGAGCGATGAAAACAATGGGACTTAAAAACCTCATATTGGTTAACCCAAAAGAATTTCCAAGCAAAGAAGCATTTATGCTTTCTGGTAATGCGCAAGATGTAATTGAGCAGGCTACTGTAGTAGACACCCTTGATGATGCTATTAGAGACAGTTCAAATATTTATGCAACCTCTGCAAGAACACGAACTATCTCCTGGCCAATAATTACAGCAGATGAAGCAGGCATAGAGATAAATAAGAATGTAAATAAAGATTCAAAAACTTCAATAATTTTTGGCAGAGAGGATAGGGGGCTTACTAATGACGAATTACAAAAGGCAAATAAGCATATCTTGATTCCATCCAGTGAAGAGTATCCAGTCCTAAATATAGCAATGTCAGTTCAGGTTATTGCATATGAGATTTTTAAAAATTCTGATATTGAAATTGATACTGAGTGGAAAGATTATCCAGAACTTAATTCAGAGGAATTAACAATGCTGATAGATCACTTTGTTGATACAAGTTATAAACTTAATTTGTTTGATGAAGATAATGCAAAAAAAATTCTTGTCAGAATTAAAAGAATGTTTACTCGATTAAAACCTGACAAGATGGAAGGTAATTTCCTTCGTGGATTTCTAACAAGAATTAATAAAAAAATTAAGTAATCAATATTTGAAAGAAGCTTTTAAATGATTATAATTACGGCTCCTGTCCCGTTCGTCTAGAGGCCTAGGACACCGGGTTTTCATCCCGGCAACAGGGGTTCGACTCCCCTACGGGATGCCAATTTCTTAAAAAGCCCTTTAATTAGGGCTTTTTTTATAATTTACCAACCAAATGCCTATGAACGTTATTAATATTTCGCCTATTAATATTAAAAATGAGCTGAAGTCACTTACTCCGATAGTTAAAATCCTTAAGATACGCATGGCCGCAAAACCAGTCATAAAAATGATGATGCTCCATATTGCATATTTAGTGAGTGATTTGTTGAAAGCGGAAATAGACCAAAATAATGCTATTAGTAAATAAAGACCATAAGTATCAAGTTTTGCAACAAAAACTAAAGCAAGACTTGATAAAAGTAGATAGATTGATTTGAGCAAATTCATATTTAGGTAAAACTAGCCCGTTTCCAAAAAAAGTAATTCATTATAAAAGTGTGTATTATATTTACGTAAATTATTTTTATAAAAAATGAAAAAGTTTTTATTTTTCTTTGTATTTTATGCTGCCTTTGTAAGCTCAGGCTCTGATGAAAACAACTCACTTATTAAGTATTATGGTAAATCAAAAAATCAGATAAATATCGTTATTAAAGATAATATTGATATTGAAGGTGAAGTTACTTCGGCAGGCTCTTTAGCTTTAGAAAAGAATATAGCGCCAAAAAATGCATTTATTGTCCAAAAACTTATAGATGCTAATTTTCATATTGCTGGCAAGGCAAACTTATCTGAATGGGCAAATTTTAGAAGTGAGGAGTCCGTGAGTGGTTGGTCTAGCTATGGAGGACAAACGACACATTTTTTAAACAATTCATTTAATCCATGTGGCTCAAGTTCTGGTTCAGCAGTCGCTGTTGCAGCTGGAATTGTAGATATTGCTATTGGAACAGAAACCAATGGATCGATATCTTGTCCATCATCCATCAATGGAATTGTTGGTTTCAAGCCTACAGTAGGCCTTGTAAGCAGATCTGGAATAGTTCCAATTTCAAGCACTCAAGATACCGCAGGTCCAATGGGAAAATCAGTTGAATTAGTTGCCAAGACTTTAGAAGCTATTGCGGGATATGATCCATTAGATTGATACTAAGGACGAATTTATGAAACCTCTCATAGATGAAATTAAATCAATACTTCAAAATAATGGCGCAGTTTTAGTTGAAATTGATGACAGCAGAGAATATCCAGCGGAGGATGAATATTTTCTCTTAAAATATGAATTTAAAGAGGGACTAGAAAAATATCTAAGTAATGCAACTGAGGAGAAGAAGTCTCTTCAAGAAATAATAGATTTCAATAATAAAAATAAAAATCGTGTTATGCCATATTTTGGCCAAGATATTCTAATTGCATCGCTTGAAGCTTCCAAGAATGAAGAGCGGTATATTAATGCAATTAAAAAAACTAAAGAAGTTAAAAATCAGACACTGGCTCTGTTTGAAAAATATGACCTAGATGCAATGATCGGTTTGACAAGAGGGCCTGCTTGGAAAATAAATTATGAGGGCGGCGATTCAGCAGCTATTGATAGATCAAGAAGTTTTGGAAATGGAGGTTTTGCGGCAATCTCGGGATTGCCTCATTTAACAATTCCATTTTTTAAGATTGACAACTTTCCTGTTGGACTTTCTATAATTGGGCCCCTCTGGTCTGATAAAAAGGTCCTAGAAATTGGTGCTTTTTTAGAAAGAAAAAAGAAAATAGATTTTAATTATTCAATATCATCTAATGGAGGTTGTAAGGTGTATAGGAACAATTCCTTAACGGGTGATTACTTTCGTCTTTCTGGGTGCACTGATCAAGCATACTATAAACCTACTTTTAAGAGAGCACCCGACTATCCCAGAAGCCCATTAAGTAAAAATATTATGGGATATTCTATAGTTCAGTTTGATATCGAAGAAAATGGTAAAACATCAAATCAAATAATTATTGAGGAGAAGTGCTTTAATATTAAAGCTAACGGAAATTACTATTGGTACGAGTCATCCGACGAAACAGTTTATATGCCAATAGATTGTAATTATTTCAATAACAGCTCCTTGGCAGCAGCCAAGAGACTAAGATATGAAAATAATTTCGGGGGTATTATCAAAGAGGTCGAGCATAAGTTTACATACCTCATTGGGGATTGATTATGGAAACAACATTACTTTTTAAAACAATGATAATCCTAATTTTTGAGCTTAGTATTGCTTTTGGTTTATGTATTTATTGTTTAAGAGCAGCAAAGAGGGCTGCTCTTGCTGGTAAACCTTTCTTTGGTATAGATTTTACTTTAGCTGTAAATATGAATAATGAAGTTGATTTAATACCAGATTCGAGCAGAAATATTCAATATCCTAGAAAAATGACTAAATTTGTTGAGGTTCCTATTGGAGAGCGAAAAAATCCCAGCAAAAAAGAATATAAAACTTTTGAAGTTTTTGCATTAAATAGAGATGAGGCTATTACCCACTTAAAAGATGGGTATACAGACCCTTTATACATGCCTCCTCAGTTAACAGGATTGCTTTTTGCTTGGATTTTCTTCTCATCAGCTTTGCTCATATCAGCAGTTGTTCCTGTTTACAGTTATTACGTATTTGTTGGAATGATACTTTTTACAATTTCTAATATCTGTCTTGGCCCTTTATTAGGTTGGATTATGCTTATGATGGATGAAAATGATGGTATTAGAGCTTTAAAGTTAACTTTAATAATTACTTTTATTGCTGGATTCATAGGGTATTCAGATATTTATAGCTTCGCTCAAGATAAAAATTTCATCATGATAATGTTTATACTTTTATGCGGTCTTGTAGGTTTTAATTTGATAAATATATTTAGATCTTTTTCACGAGATACAACCAGATATGTAGCGGTTGGTGGAGCTATCTTGTTTAGTTTTTTTATAATTTTAGACTTTAATAGATTAATTTATTTAGAAGACCTCAATGTTAATGATTGGAATACAGCTTTCTACATGTCATATTCAATATATTTAGATATTATAAATTTATTATTGGAAATTTTAGAGGCCATGGGCGAATGACTTTTAATATGTTTAAAAATCTTAAAGTAAAAATACTTTTCGTTTTTCTGCTTTCACCATTTGTTTTTGCTGATGAGCCTATACCTATAGTAATAGACGTAAGGACGCTCGAGGAAGTCAAAACTGGGGTCATTCAAGATGCAATTCATATTGAATGGACGAAGATAGAAGAAAAAATAACTGATTTAAATATTGCTAAAGATCAGAAAATATATCTTTATTGCAGGAGCGGTAACAGGTCTGGTAAAGCAACAGCAATTCTTGAAAAAATGGGATTCACAAATGCAAAAAATGTTGGCGGTATAATAGAAGCGGCAGAAAAACTAGATAAGAAAATAGTTAAATATTCAGAATAATTAATATCAATAAGTGTTAAAATCATCCCATGAAATCTGGTAAAGATTTTGATCCCATCGAAACAAGGGAGTGGATCGAGTCACTTGATGATGTAATTGATGATCAGGGAACTGATAGAGCATCATTTCTATTAAATGAGTTAGCTAAACACCTTATGGATAAGGGGGCGGTACCTTCCTATAATTTAACAACACCATTCAAAAACACCATCTCTCCTGAAAATGAGGCAATGATGCCAGGTGATCTGTTTATGGAGAGAAGAATTAGATCACTAATAAGGTGGAATGCTTTAGCAACCGTTCTTAGAGCAAATAAAAATGATGACGAACTTGGTGGGCATATTGCTACTTTTTCATCAGCAGCAATGCTCTATGACATTGGCTTTAATTATTTCTTTAGAGGGCAAGAAAGCGAAAATGATGATTTAGTATATTTTCAAGGTCACTCTTCGCCAGGAATTTATGCAAGAAGTTTTCTTGAAGGGCGTTTAAGTGAAGAGGATTTAGATAATTTTAGAAGAGAAGTTGATAAACCAGGACTTTCATCTTATCCACATCCATGGCTGATGCCTAACTATTGGCAATTCCCAGTCGTTTCAATGGGGCTTGGACCTATTTCTGCAATTTATCAAGCTCATGTAATGAAGTATCTTCATGCTAGGGGATTAAAAGATTTAGGCGATAGAAAAATATGGGGATTTTGGGGTGATGGTGAAATGGATGAACCAGAGTCCTTGGGAGCTATTGGTTTAGCTGCAAGAGAAAAATTAGACAATTTGATCTTTGTTATAAATTGCAATCTTCAAAGACTTGATGGTCCAGTAAGAGGAAACGGAAAAGTAATACAGGAATTAGAAAGACAATTCAGAGGATCTGGCTGGAATGTTATAAAAGTTGTTTGGGGTCGACTTTGGGATCCTATTATTGCTAAAGACAAAGACGGACATCTTCAAAAGATAATGGATGAAGTCGTAGATGGTGAAATGCAAAATTTTAAGGCTAAAGGAGGAGCATACACTCGTGAAAATTTCTTTGGTAAACATCCTGAAGCACTTAAATTAGTAAAAGGTCTTTCTGATGAAGAGATCTATAAATTAAATAGAGGTGGCCATGACCCTTATAAGGTCTATGCTGCCTATCATGAAGCAGTTAACCATAAAGGAGCTCCTACAGTTATTCTTGCACTTACAACAAAGGGTTATGGAGTTGGATCAAGAGAAGCAGACAATACAACTCATCAAGTAAAGAAACTTTCGCTTGATAACATTAAGATTTTTAGAGACCGATTTGATATACCTGTCTCTGATGATGAGATAGAGGATCTTCCATATGTTAGGCCAAAAGAAGATTCTCCTGAAATAAAATATCTCAAGGAGACAAGAGAAAAACTTGGCGGACCAGTTCCAAAAAGAAGAGAGCATTCTGAAATCCTTAAACTTAAAAATAAAGATGCCTTCAAAGTTCTTCATGAAGGCAGTGGTGAAAGAAAAGTATCAACTACAACAAACTGTGTTCGAATCATGAATAACCTTATCAAGGACGAAAATCTAGGAGAAAGAGTAGTGCCAATAGTGCCGGATGAGGCAAGAACATTTGGTATGGAAGGCATGTTTAAGCAAATAGGAATTTATTCATCAGAAGGTCAACTATATGAACCAGAAGATGCTGATCAAGTTATGTGGTACAAAGAATCCGAGACTGGAGTAATGCTCGAAGAAGGAATCACCGAAGCAGGTTCATTTGCTGCTTGGACAGCATTAGCAACCTCTTATTCTAATCATAATCTGACCATGATTCCTTTCTATGTTTTTTATTCGATGTTTGGTTTCCAAAGAATACATGACTTAGCGTGGGCTGCAGGTGATGCTCAGGCTAAAGGTTTTTTAATAGGAGCAACATCAGGAAGAACAACATTAAATGGGGAAGGTCTTCAGCATCAGGATGGCCATAGTCATGTTGCAGCGGCTGCTACACCCAATACAAAAGCTTATGATTGCGCTTTTTCTTATGAAATAGCTACTGTAGTCCACCAGGGTTTGATAGAGATGTGTGAGGAAGATAAAGACGTTATCTATTATTTAACACTTGAAAATGAGAATTATGTTCATCCACCTATGCCCAATGATGCGACCGATGGTATCATTAAGGGCCTTTATAGATTTATGTCAGAAACTGACCCGGAAGTATCACTTTTTGGAAGCGGTCCACTTATGGGAGAAGTGATAGAAGCAAATAAATTACTTAAGGAAGATTGGGATATAAGATCAGATATTTGGAGTGTAACAAGTTATAGTGAAATTCGAAAAGATGCTGAAAGCACTTCAAGGTGGAATATGAACCACCCAAATGAAAACCCAAAAGCTTCTTTTTTAAATA
>LUMQ01000372.1_pt1 | contig 18466 bp, 19 predicted proteins | sample 729621 | NCBI WGS metagenome assembly LUMQ01 (sample SAMN03860259, study PRJNA289734) | marine metagenome | biome: seawater column; feature: ocean; material: water; isolation source: Red Sea water column Station 12 - depth 25m | place: Saudi Arabia: Red Sea | collected 2011-10-15 | depth 25 m | reverse complement strand
AGGTAATCCAAATGTCATTACCATCTATATAAGGATTATCCGGAGCTTCAATAAACTTTTTATCTAATTTTTGATTAAGTGAAAGATCAAATTTTGTTATCGAATCACCTTGGTTATAGTTTATATAAATAATATTAGAGTCTTCATCCAAAGCAATACCATTTGGACCACTTCCATCGGAGCCATCTATTTTTTTGAATCTATTTTCTATCCACTCAACAAGAAACCCTGTATCAGATTTTATTATTGAAACGAAAAGCCATTCGTTAAGAGTTATTTCCCTATCGTACATATGAGAAGCATAGAAGCCTCCATTTTTTCTTAAACTAATGTCATTAAAATAAAACTCATATGGCACATCTATACATCCTCTCCAAATCATATCCCATGAATTTTCCTTTTTTATCATCTCAAACATTTCTACACTTTCGTCTGGATAATGATTAATAACCCCAAGTTGATAACGTCCATCATTTCTTTTTATTAAGTCAATTCCATGAGGACCATACTTTTTATTAATTGTTCTCGTACATTTAGGATCACCCCAAACATTTTCTTCAATTGTTATATTTGGAATGACTTTAGTTTTTGTTTCTAAATCTAATAAAGCAAAGTAGCCTGATTTTTGTTCCTCATATGGACCAATTCCTCCAAATTCTGACATTAACAGAAATTTTTTGTCAGGCGTTATCACTATGTCCTCAGGATTCTTAAAGCCACAAATAAGCTTAACTTTATTATCTGAACTACAATTACTTATATCTTTTTGTGGTCCAACATAGTCAGAGGAAACGACAAAGAACGCTAATGAAAAAAACATTACTGAAATAATGCTCATAAATTTAAAATAATGAAGGAAGACAAAAGGGATAGCTTTTTTTATTTGATTAAAAAAGAACATCGCTGCTATACCTCTTATGATCAATATTATTCCTAAAGAAAAAGTAACAATCCTCCATACTCTTTCAAACCAATATTCATCTGCCAAAGCTACATAAACACATATCAAACCTATTAATAATGTTATGCCTGCAATAACATTGATGTTATTGCTTGAAAGAATCCTATTTTTTAAAAATTCAGCAAATGGCCTAATCCAAACCAAAATACCTAAAAAAACAAAGAAGAAGAAATAGAAGTAGTTCATATTTAAAATAAACGATTTTTAATTATATCAACTATTTCTAGGGGTTTATCGAGAGGGACATGATGAGCTGCTCCAGGAATTTCTTCAAATTCCATGATATCTGAATACATATTTTTTATGTTGCCAAGGATATTACCTAACATGAGTAAACTATTTGCACCATGAATAAATAGAGCAGGGCATCCAAATGAAAATTGATATCCAAACAATCTTTCCAAGCTATTAAACATAGAATCATCAAACTTCCATCGCCATCCTTCATCAGTTTTTCGAACAGAATGTTCTGCTATATATCTTACAAACCAATCATTAAGACATTCCTGTTCAGGTAAAAGCCTAAACCTTTTTAAAATAGTAGCTTTATCTGGATAATATTTGATCATTCTGAGAGGACCGCCCTCATGTTGCGAAGGATCCCAGTCGGGTGGCCTTATAAAGGTATCGATCATTATTAAGCTAGAAACAAGTTCTTTTTTTTCAGAGGCGACATATGCTGCAACTTGACCGCCTAGAGAATGTCCAACAATGAAGACGTTATCAATGGGCTTAGCTGATTTTTCTTTTTCAATAATTGAAATAATACATTGACCAAAATCTTTGATGCTGTATTTATCTCTAAAACTCGAATCGCCCATGCCTGGAAGATCAACCGCGATCACATTAGTATTTTCTGTAAAATGTGGAGCTATTGGATACCACCATTTTTTATGTGCTCCAGTTCCATGGATAAATATAAGCAGGTTTTTACTTTCTGAATCACAATCCCATTTTGAATAAGAGAGATTTCCTTTTGGATTTTCAATTTCGCATTCTTTTGGCTCCACTTTAATGGCTTCAAAAAACCATTCAGGAGCATTTGCTATATCTTTAATTAGATTGTCAGTGATTCTCATAAGCAGTATTCTAAGCCATATCAATTAAATATATGAATAAAAATTTAACTCCTGCTGCAACTGTTCTTGTTTTAAGGGATTCGAAAGAGGGAATTGAGGTCTTAATGGTAAAAAGATCTAAAAAGTCACCTTTTGGAAACTTATATGTTTTTCCTGGTGGAAAGATTGATGAAGATGACCTTCAAAAAGAATGGAAATCATATTGTGATGGATATAACGATTCTATAGCTTCTGAAATTCTTGGTCTAAACGAGAGCGGTTTGAGTTACTGGATTGCTTGTATAAGAGAGAGCTTTGAAGAGGTCGGAATATTATTAGCAAAAAGAAAGTCTGGAGAAAAATTAGACTTAGAAGGTAAGGATAAAAATAAGTTTGACAAATATAGAAACGATCTAATCAATCATGAGATATCTTTTTTAGAAATTTGTAAGAGAGAAGAGCTAATTCTAACTGCTAAAAATATTGCACCATTATCTCATTGGATTACGCCTGATTTTGAAATAAAACGATTTGACACAAGATTTTTTATTGCATATTTGCCTGAAAATCAAATTGTTCAGCACGATGGTATGGAATTAACTCATAGCTTATGGATAAATCCAAATAACGCACTAAAAAAAGCAATGGAAGGTGACATGCAGATGATTTTGCCCACTACAGAAAATCTAAAATTATGTTCAAATTTTACTTCTGCAAGAGAAATGCTTGAAAACCAAAAAAATTTAACGAAAAATGATATCAAGCCTATACTACCGAAGTTTTATAAAGAAAATGGAACATGGAATGTTTTGTATCCAGGCGATGAGGGTTATGAGGATCATTAATGCATAAGCTAATAAAGAAAATTACTGCAAACAATGGCGGAGTATTTACTGGTAATGGAACAAATACATATTTAATTGGAAGTGATGATATTACCTTAATTGATCCTGGCCCAAATGATGCTGAACATATAGATAAGATTTTGTCACTTGGCGGAGATAAGATTAAAAGAATTTTGGTCACCCATACTCATAAGGATCACTCACCAGCAGCATTGCCAATTTCAAAAAAATTAAATATTCCTATGTTTGGGCGATTAGTTGATAGAGATTCTGAATGGGAAGACGAAACATTTGTTCCTGACACCGTCTTAAATCATAGTGATACTATTTCAACAAACGAATATTCCCTTGAGACTATTCATACTCCTGGTCATGCATCCAATCATTTATGTTTTTATATGAAGGATATTAAATGTCTATTAACAGGCGACCATATTATGGATGGATCAACTGTAGTAATAGCTCCTCCAGATGGAAACATGACTGAATATATCGACTCTTTAAAATTACTAGAAAATTATGATATTGATTACTTTGCTCCTGGGCATGGTAATTTTATGGAGGAACCTTCAAAAACAATTCAGTCAATTATTCGACATAGGCTTTCAAGAGAGTCTAAGGTTATTAGATGCATTGAGGATAAAAATAATTCAAATATCGATGAACTGTTGCTATCAGTATATGATGATGTGCCTGAAATGCTTCATCCTATTGCTAAGATGAGCTTGTTAGCACATTTAATTAAACTTGAAGAAGAGGGAAGATTAAATAAGAATCAGGGCAATTATTCTTTATCATCTTGATCTTTTAGATCAATCTCAAGATTGAATTCTTTCTTTTCTTTCCTTTCACTATTAATTTTTTTTGATTCTACTTTAGCCATTTCACTGTCTATACAATCATTAGAATCGTAAACTTCTGTTTGCGGTATTTTATGATCTTTGTTTATTGGTATAGGTGGCTGAGGAGCGGGTATTTGCATGCATGTTATCAATCCTCTTGAATTAACCTTGCTCAATAATGAAGGATTTGCATCAGGCAACAATGATTTATCATAATTCTGATTAATATTGCAGCCAAATAGAATTAAAACTGGAATCAATCTCTTCATAGTTTTTTGCTATTTTCAAGCAAAGATTCAACCACAGCAGGCTCTGCAAGAGTGGTTGTGTCTCCAAGATTATCGAAATCACCTTCAGCAATTTTTCTTAATATTCTTCTCATAATTTTTCCAGATCTTGTTTTAGGAAGACCAGGAGCGTTTTGAATAAGGTCAGGTTTTGCAATAGGACCTATCTCTTTTGAAACAAATTTTGTTAGTTCCTGCTCAAGAGCATCATTAAAATCTTCACCTTTCATTAAGGTAACAAATGCATAAATACCTTGTCCTTTAATTGGATGTTGAAATCCTACCACCGCCGCCTCTGCAACAGAATCATGAAGTACTAAAGCACTTTCAATCTCTGCTGTTCCAAGTCTGTGGCCAGAAACATTTAGAACATCATCAACTCTACCTGTTATCCAAAAATAACCATCTTCATCTCGTCTTGCTCCGTCACCAGTAAAATAAATATCTTCATATGTTTTAAAGTAAGTTGATATCATTCTTTCGTGATCACCATAGACGCTTCTAATTTGACTAGGCCAGGAGGATTCAATAACTAAATTACCCGAGGCTGCACCTTCTAATGCTTGACCTTCTTCATCATAAATTGCTGGCTTTACTCCAAAAAATGGCAATGTTGCTGATCCAGGTTTTACCGGAGTAACACCTGATATTGGCGATATTAAAACTGAACCTGTTTCTGTTTGCCACCAAGTATCAATAACATCACATGAGCCATTCCCTACCACTTTATAGTACCAATCCCAAGCCTCGGGATTAATTGGTTCTCCCACTGTTCCAAGAACTCTAAGAGAGTCTCTTTTAGTTTTAAGAACAGGTTCATCACCTTGAGACATTAAGGCTCTTATGGCTGTTGGAGCTGTGTAAAAAACATTTACATTATATTTATCACATACCTCCCAACATCTCGATGAGCTTGGATAAGTTGGGACGCCTTCAAACATTATTGTTGTTGTTCCGTTTGATAAAGGACCGTACAAGATATAAGTGTGTCCAGTAATCCAACCAACATCGGCTGTACACCAATAAACATCAGATTCATTTATACCAAACAAATATTTGAAACTCATATGTGCGCCAAGAAGATAACCTGCTGTTGTGTGAAGAACGCCTTTAGGTTTTCCTGTAGACCCAGAAGTATAGAGAATAAATAGAGGATCTTCTGAATTCATCGGTTCAGGTTCGCATTTCAAATCAACATCTTTTGAAAGATCTTCATACCATAAGTCTCTATCGGCAACCCAATTTACTTGATCACCTGTTCTTTTGATAACAATTGTATTCTTTACATTTGGACATTTTTCTAAAGCCTCATCGACATTCGCTTTTAAAGGAACTTTTTTTCCTCCTCGAACACCTTCGTCAGCTGTGATTACTATCTCGCAGTCAGCATCTAAAATTCTATCTTTTAGAGATTCTGGTGAAAAACCACCAAAAACGACTGAATGAATAGCTCCGATTCTTGTGCAAGCTAACATTGCAAATGCAGCCTCAGGAATCATAGGCATATAAATACAAACCCTTGAACCTTTAGTAATTTCAAGATTCTTCAATACATTTGAAAACTTACAAACTTCTTCATGTAACTGTTTAAAAGAATATGATTTAGAGTCTCCAGGCTCATCTCCTTCCCAAATCAAAGCAGTTTTTTCAGATCTGTCCTCTAGATGCCTATCTAGACAATTTTCGCTAACGTTTATCTTTCCATCTTTAAACCATTCTGTATTTGCAAACTTGCTATTATGAACTTCATCAAAATCTTTTATCCATGAAAGATTTTCAGTAGCCATTTTTTTAAAAAAATCTTTTGGATTATTTATTGATTCATCATATAACTTTCTATATTCATCAAGATCTTTGATATAAGGATTAGACGCAATTGCTTGAATTGAATTCGTTGACATTAAACTAAATTATTGAAGGCTGTGGATTCACAAAATTCTTTCCTTTAGGATTAGACATAATCATTGTTATGAGTGTCTCATAATCTTTTTCATTAGATTCAAGGTTGATATCAGCTGCATTAATAATCAGCAAAGGAGCATCTTTATAGTCAAGAAAAAAACGAGAGTATGCATCATTTAATCTTTCAAGATAATCCAAAGTTAAGTACTGCTCATTTATATTACCTCTTTTAGTAATTCTTTCTTTTAAGATTTCAATTGGTGCCTGTAAATATATAACTAAGTCCGGAGTAGGGGCATCAAGCGTTATATGCTCGTAAACCTTGTCATAAAGATTCATTTCTTCATTTGATAGCGTTACCTCTGCAAACAACCTATCTTTTTCTATTAAAAAATCTGCTACACGTACATTTTCAAACAAACTCCTTTGTTTAAGATCTTGTATTTGTTGCATTCTTTGAAAAAGAAAAAAAAGTTGTGTGGCTAATGCTGATTGACTAGGGTTTCTGTAGAAGTTTTTAAGAAATGGATTTTCTGCAGGTTGTTCTAAAAATGCATCGTAATTAAATGTTTCAGCAATTTTATTTGCGAGAGTGGTTTTGCCAACACCAATTGGTCCTTCAATAGCAATATATTTTGGTAAAGGTATTTCGTTTAAAGCCGGCTTCATTAAAATAATTATATTTTAATATATAGATTATCTTAACTCTTGTGAGAAACCAAATGTTTTAAATGATTCTTGTTGGCTTTTTTCTTTAAGAGAACCTATTAGAGATTTTTTTAGATTTTCGTCATTTTTTTGAAAATTTGTCCACCATTTGCCAAGACTCTTAGTTTCACCCGAAGATTTCTCTCTAATTAACATGAAATCATATGCAGCTCTAAATCTTGGGTGTTTAAGTGTTTTATATGGCTGTTTACCAATTCTGCTATGAAGTTTTAATTGTAAAACCCAAATATCCTTAATATAAGAATGAAATTTTCTTGGGATTGCTGTAATTCTTTGCTGGCTCCTTAAAATTGGATCCATCGATCTAAAAAATTTTCTAAGATTAATTTCCCCCTTTGTTGAACATTTTTCTATGAGTTGCGGCCAAAGAAGTGCTGCTAATAAAAATCCAGGAGTTACAGATTGATTATTTATCAATCTTTTATCAGTATTTCGCAAAGCTTCTGTTATTAACTTGCTTGTAAATTCATTTTGATCAGGTTCAGTTGTTATTAAAAATTTACTTAACCCAAATGAATTGAGTTTGTTGAAGTTTTTTTCAGCCATCCCATTAAGAAACATTTTGCAAAATTCATCAAATATTCTTGCATTAGATATGCTTGATAAAAGATGACCTTTTTCATAGATAGCGTCCTTTATCTTTGTATCAATTTTAAATTTAAGTTTATTGCTAAATCTTATAGCTCTCAAACTTCTCACAGGATCTTCAGAAAATCTTTTTTTAGGATCTCCTATTGAGACAATACTTTTTTTGTGAATATCACTCATACCATCTTTATGACCGATTATTTTCTTTGTTTTTGGACAATAGTAAAGAGCATTTACGGTAAAGTCTCTTCGATATGTGTCTTGATCAAGATTGCCCCAAATGTTATCTCTTATAATTTTTCCAGATTGGTCTTTAACTAATTCACCATCATTACTGTTAATTTCACCAGATCTAAAGGTAGCTACTTCAATTAGCTCTGATCTGTTGAAGACATGAACTAATTTGAATCTTCTTCCAATTATTCTTGAGGCTTTAAATATTTTTCTAACTTGTTCAGGAGTGGCATCTGTTGCTATATCAAAATCTTTTGGATCAAGACCGCACAAAAGATCTCTTACACAACCGCCAACTAGATAAGCTTGGAATTTATTTTTTTGAAGATCCTCAATAATTGAGATTGCAAATTTACTTATTTTTTTATTATTTATCAAAGTAGATTTTTGATAATAGCTTGAAAATTATCCGCTAAGCTGTTTCTCTTTAATTTCATCTAAAGTCTTGCAATGGATACAATGTGTAGCAGTTGGCCTGGCTTCTAATCTTTTAATGCCAATCTCATCGCCACAAGATTCACACCATCCGTAATCGTCTTGTTTAATCTTTTCTATAGATATAGCAATCTTATTAGTTAATTTTCTTTCTCTATCTCTTGTTCTAAGTTCAAATGCAAATTCTTCTTCTTGAGATGCTCTATCCACTGGATCGGCATAGGTTTCACCTTTAGTCTTAAGATGATCAAAAGTTTTTTGCATTTCTTCTTTGAGATGCTCTTTCCAAAGAAGTAAAACAGCAATGAAGTGTCTTTTCATTGCAGCGCTCATGTATTTTTCATTTTTCTTTGCTTTATAAGGCGCAATTTTAGATTTATTGTTTGCAACAGTTCCTGTAATTTTAGTCTTTGCTACTTTTGACTGAGTTGTTTTTTTTATTCTTGAAACTTTTTTTGGTGCTGATTTTTTTGCACTAGGCTTGGCAGCTACTTTCTTTGCAGGCTTCTTTTTAGATTTAGTTACTTTTTTTACTGGCATACATTTATGAAAAAATTTTAGGGTGGAGAAAATATCAGATACGAGCTAAATATGCTAGCTTTTTTTCAATTTATTTAAAACTTCTTTGTATCCTTCAGGGGTGAGCCTGGGCCCAAATGTCTCAACTATCTTTGATGAAGCAAAGTTAGAGAACTCTGCACATTCAGATAAATCAAGGCCATTCAAATAAGCATGCATAAAAGAACCAGCATACATATCACCTGCACCATTCGTATCTACAGGTGTAATTGGCATAGCAGGAGAGAATATTTCTTGACCATTATTTATGACAACACTTCCTTCTGCTCCTTTTGTAATAGCAATCATATATGACTGTTCTTTAAAAAATTTTATAGCATCATCTAAATTTTCTGTGCCAGCAAACGCAGTTGCTTCATCATCATTACAAAATATCATATCAATCCCATAAGATTCTATTTCAGCAAATTTATCTCTAAATCCTAAAACGATACCCGCATCCGACAAGGATAGTGCTTTTTTAGTGTTTTCATTTTTTACATGATTTAGAACAGAAGTGACAGCACTAAAATTTTCATCGCTAGTTACCATATAACCTTCTATGTAAAAAATTTTTGAATTATTTATCGCATCATAATTAATATCTTTTGAACCAAGGTAAGCACTGATACCCAACATGCTACTCATAGTTCTTTTTGCATCAGGAGTAACAAATATTAAACATTTTCCAGTAGGCATCTCAGAATCTTCTTTGCTGTAACCAATATGCTGAACTCCAGCTTTTTGAAGACTTTCAAGATATTTTTTTCCGTCCTCATCATTTGCAACTCTACAAACATGATGACATTTAGAACCATAATATGATGCTGCTACCAATGAATTTGTTGCTGAACCACCACAATCTGATACTGACTCGACTCCCATGGAATCAAGCTTATCAATTATTGGACTATGTTCTTCAGCAGAAGCTAAAGTCATTGAATCAGCCTCAAGACCTATTTCATCTAAAAAATCATGATCGACCATATATTGAGTATCTACAAGAGCATTTCCAAGAGCACTAATATCATATTTCATTCTATATTCCTTCTTTTAAAATCTTTTCTACAATTTTTATTGTATTACTTATTTCAGTTTTAGTATGTTTTGTTGAAATAAAACCAGCTTCAAACTTTGATGGAGCAAAGTAAATTCCATTATCTATACATTTATTTAGAAACTTCTTAAATTGTTTGTCATTAGTATTTTCTACATCCACAAGATTGCTTGGTAATTCTTCTGAAAAAAAGAACCCAAACATACCGCCAATCTGATTTGTAGAGAATGGGATATCATATCTATCAAAAATTTCTTTCATACCCTCTAAGAGATTTTTAGCTTTACTTTCAAGATCTTTATATGGATTCTTATCTATTAAAAGTTTAATTAAAGTTGATCCTGCTGCCATTGCTAAGGGATTTCCGGAAAGAGTGCCTGCCTGATAAACCGGTCCATTAGGTGCAAGACAATCCATAACTTTCTTTTTTCCACCAAAAGCTCCCACTGGAAGTCCTCCTCCAATTACTTTTCCTAGCGTAGTTAAGTCAGGTTTAATTCCATATAATTCTTGAGCTCCACCTAGAGACACTCTAAAACCTGTCATAACTTCATCAAAAATCAACAAAGAATTATTTTCAGAGGTTTTTTTTCTTAATAACTTTAAAAATGATTTATCGCCAGGAACAAATCCCATATTTCCAGCAATTGGTTCAACAATCACTGCAGCAAGATCATTTTTTACTTTATTAAAGATTTTTAAGAAACTATCTTTATTATTAAATTCACAGCTTAAAGTTTTCTTTGCTAATTCATTTGGAATACCAGGAGAATCAGGCAAGCCAAATGTACTGACACCTGATCCAGCTTTAATTAAAAGCGAATCTACATGACCATGGTAACAACCATCAAATTTAATAATTTTAGTTTTATTAGTATATCCCCTAGCAAGTCTAACAGCACTCATAGTTGCTTCAGTACCTGAATTAACCATTCGAATCTTTTGGATAGAAGGGAAGCATTTCTTAATTAACTTTGCTGTATCAGATTCAATGCTCGTTGGAGCCCCATAACTGGTTCCAAGCTCTAACTGTCTAGAAACGGCTTTAATAATCTTTGGATTAGAATGTCCTAAAATCATAGGGCCCCATGAGCCAATATAGTCAATATATTTATTATTATCTGCGTCTATTAGATATGGCCCTTTAGCTTTTTTAAAAAAAATAGGATTTCCATTAATATTTTTAAAGGCTCTTACAGGTGAATTTACGCCACCAGGCATATGAAGCTTTGCTTCTTTATAAAGCTCAATGGATTTATTTATTTTATTCATAAATTTAAATCTTTTGTAAACTCTTCAACCTTTTTCCAATCGGTGAATTCAAAGGTTTTAGATGTATCTGTTGGACCATTGGTGATCCACATAATAAATTTTATTGCATATTTATCAAAAAATTTATAACTAGGGTAATCTATTTTTCCTGCAAATACCCCAATTTTTTTTGGAACCCAATCTATCTTATCTAAAAATTTAATTACATACGGATTTGTCTCAGGAGAGTTTTTTTCTTTCTTTCTCGCAACAACATTTACTGAAAAAAATGCATTTTCTTTAAGCTCTAATTTCTCAATATTTTTATTAATAAATTGAAAAACATCTTTTCTATAATTGCCATACCTAATACTTGCGCCAATTACTACTTTTTCGTAGTCATCTATACTACCTACTTTATTTATCGGAAGAATATCAATAAAAGAATTATTTGATAATTCTAAAATTTTTTCACAAATCTCTTTAGTTTGACCATCAACGGTCGAATAGGTAATTAGGGATTTTTTCATTAATTAAATTATATTGAATACCTTGAAAAAAAAGCATTTAAGCATAATTATATTTTATACTGTTATTCAATTTTAATTAATTGTTATGGAAAAAACTGAAAATAAATCTTTATCTCTTACTGATAGTGCTTTAGCCAGAATAAATAATGTAATGAGCACTAATGAAGATCTGGGAACAAGATTCAGGGTATATGTTACTGGTGGGGGCTGCTCAGGATTTCAATACGGTTTTAAATTTGATTCTGATGTAGCCTTTGATGATGATGTAATTGAATTTGATAATTTCTCAGTTTTACTAGATTCAATGTCATATCCATATCTGTTTGGTTCAACACTAGACTTTGTAGAAGATTTATCTGGCTCTAAGTTTGTAATTAATAATCCAAACGCAAAAACGACATGTGAAAATAAATTCTTTGTTCCTCCACCATGAATAATTACTTCATCAGGCTCTTTACAAAATTCATAAAATTCCACGATTTTTTCTGCTGTAAATTCAGTCAAAGTTTTAAGAACTGAGTTTGATTGTATTTTATAAAAGGAATCGTTTATTAATTCGTAATAACTTTGCTTATCATCAGCTCTTGGGTATTGCATTTCATTGCAAGAGTTTCTCAACTCATTTAATAATTCTTGATTGATTTCACCTCTTGAGGCCTCATCACCTTTATCATCAAAGGGCTTATTAAATCTTTCAGCCATAACGAAATCAATCAAACAATTTCCGGGCCCAACATCAGAAGCTAATACAATTTCACCGTCATTTAAAAATGTACCATTTGCAATTCCACCAATATTGAAAATGATTTTACTTTTGTTATCTTCAGAAAAGAGATAATTGTGAAATGCTGGTATTAAAGGAGCACCAATACCTCCATGCTTTATATCAAAGTTCCTAAAATCTGAACAAACATTAATTTTAGTTTCTTTTGCTATAAACAAAGGATCACCGATTTGATAGCTCCTTTCATTGGTATGAAAAACTGTTTGTCCTGAAAATCCTATTAAAGAGATTTTAGAAACATCTATATTTGATTTATCAATTAAATTTTTTATAAGTTTTACAGTTTGTTTATTAAGAGTTTGTTCTATTTCAGTAAGCACATTTGATTCGCTTGATGTTTTGTATCCTGCCTTTATGCATGCTTCATAGTTTTTTTTGTAATCGCCATCAAGTGAAATCGATGCTGACTCGACAAATTTAAAACCTTCATCAAAAGAGACAATGCATCCATCAAGTGCGTCAGCACTTGTTCCTGTCATGATACCAATAAAATAATTATTCATACTTTGGAAGATTATACTCATTTAGTTTGTTTAAATTTAATGCTAGTAAATCTTCAAATTCATTTCTTTGTGAATTATTTACTGGCTTTGCAGAGGGTAGTTTTACTTTAACTGGATCTGATCTTATTTCTCCTTGCCAAAACTCAAAGTGAAGGTGAGGTCCGGTGCTACGTCCGGTGCTTCCCATCAGTGAAATGCGAGACCCACGGGGAACAATCTGCCCTTTTTTGACCAAAAGACGGCTGTTGTGCGCATAACGCGTGAATTCGCCATCACTGTGGGCGATTTCAACCAGATAGCCGTAGGCGCCTCTCCAGCCGGAAAATGAAACGATCCCATCACGGGCCGCAACAACGGGCGTGCCAGTGTTGTTGGCGATATCAATGCCTTTGTGCATGCGTCCCCAGCGCCACCCATAACCGGAGGTGAAAACCCCCTTGGTGGGCCACTGGTAACCAACAATCGGCGGCTTCAGGCTGTCGGGCTGATCGGCTGAAGACGACAGGGGGCTATCAGGCCATGCAGCACCTCCACTGCTGAGGGGGCGTACAGCCAGGAGTGACTGACCCGAAGTGGCTTCAGCGATCTGCAGTTCCTGGCCAATCGTCAAAGCAGTGAGCTGAAGGCCTGGATTCCAACTCAACAGCTGCTGTTGCGTCACGCCGTGGCGTTTGAGGAATGACGCCAGAGAATCTCCGGTCTTGATTTTGGCCGTTGCGCGAAGCGGAGGTGGGGCAACCAACGGAAGCGTCTGACGTTCACTGGAGCGGTTGAGTGACGACAACGTCACGGCAACAACCCGTGCAGAGTCCGGCAGGGAAAGCCAACTCTCTTTTTCAAAAACGTGGGAGCTTGGCACGTTGTTCAACGAGGCCAGCTGCTCACGATCAAGCTTCAACAGCTCGGCATAACGCCGCAGGGACGTGGCACGAACAACTTGGAACCAGACCTGACTGCTGGAATCGACTTTGCTGACAACAGCAACGGGATTGTTCGGGGAGAGAGCTGGCAGAGGGGGCAGCTCGGCAAGATCAAAAGTGGCGTTATCGGCAATCCCGGGCAGAGAACTCCACAGACCCAGGGACAGAACAGGGGTTACAGCAGCTGCCAGAGCAAGCGTTGCGCGCATGAAACCACTGAGACGCGTTGAAGGTAACGAGCCGAACATCCCCGCGCAAGGGGGTTTGGAGCAGTGGTGGGATCACCACAACCGCAACTGTTGTCCAGCCACGTAGGTCACCAGGGCGCAGGCCACGGAAAGATTGAGGCTGCGAACACCTCCCTGGCCTGCGTCATCAGCAGCTCCAGGCATGGGGATCGTGAGGATGCTGTCGCAGGCTTCGCGAACCGGTTCCGGTAGCCCCGTATCTTCCCGGCCGAAGAGCAGAACATCTCCCCGTTGAAACGTGAACGAGGAGAGCGATGAACCACCACGACGACTGCAGCCGATCAACCTCTGCTCAGGACGAAGCTCAGCTTGAAACTCGGCAAAGTTCGAAGCGATGGAAAGCTGAACGTGGGGCCAGTAATCAAGTCCGGCACGACGAACGCTCCGATCATCCACTTTGAAGCCGAGGGGTTCAATCAGGGTCAACGGCACCCTGAAGGCCGCCGAGGTGCGGGCGATGTTGCCGGTGTTCGGAGGGATCTGAGGTTCGAACAGGGCAATCCGCAGGGGGGCGATCTCAGTCATGGCACCACCTGGCCAAGGGCATGAAGATCAAGTGCACGACCCTGGAGAACGAGCCAGGCAGCGTCAGCAACGGGGTCAAGTGCCTGCGCGAGGGTTCCGAGACGATCACGGAACAAGCCTCCGATGCGTGTTGGGGGAACGACGCCCCAGCCTGTCTCTTCGATCACCAGAACAAACGTGCAGTGCGATGCCCTAATCGAGGCGATCAGCTGTTCACAGAGGTGATCCCACTCCTGGGCAGTGAGGTCCAGGTGGTGGGCAACAAAGCCACCGAGGGCATCAATCAGAACAGATTGCCCGGGAGCCAGGCCGTTGATCACGCTCACCAGCTCTGCCCCACATTCAGAAACGCTCCAATGGTCGGGCCGACGCTGCCGGTGGGCCTCCAAACGCTTTTGCCAATCACGGTCATCCGGCCGGGCGGCCGCCGTGGCGATGTAGGTGACAACGGGGTGGTGTTTCAACAGGTGCTCAGCCCAACGGCTCTTCCCACTGCGGGTTGGCCCACTCACCAGGATCAGCCGGCTGGTCTGGCCGGCAACGGGGGGCTCCACTGTGGAGGAGGGGTCAACCACTGCCATTCATTCCCTTCAGCGTCGCGACGGAAGACGGAGACACACGGTTGAGGTACCTGAAAATCCAATACTTGAAGATCGTCGCCAACACCACCGGGAATGTCGCGATGAAGAGGTTGACGAAACTTTGGCTGGAGGGAAGACCGAAATGCTCGGCAATCCCTTCCAGCAAGACCTGCCAACCTTCCGGGCTGTGGTATCCGACGAAGATGTCGGTGAACAGGATGATGGCGAAGGCCTTGGCGGAATCACTCAGCCCGTAAACCGCCTCATCAACAAATCCACGCAGAACACGCAGTTCATCACGGCTCAGAAAACACACCACGGCGAAAGCGATCAGGCCCGCCAGATCCGCAAACACATTCTTGATCGCCTTGAGACTTTCCTCATCGGCATCGTGCTTGAGCTCAGTCGCCTTTTCGGTGAGCTTGTCGCGCAGCGCACCATCATCAAGGGGCTGCACGCCCTTGAGGAAGGCATCGAATTCCAGTTCTTGCTTGTAGAGCCGAAGTTTTTCAGCCGCCTTCTCTTCCAGCTGAGGCTTGGGGTAGCTCAGGAAAGGGAGTTCGGGGGAAAACTGATTGACCGCAGGCGAGATCAGATAGGTGCCAGCAATCTGCTGAACAAGAAGGGGAACCAGAACGAGCAGAAGCAGAACCCTCAGGGAAATCAGCGTGCTGTCCCGCCGGCGTCGATACCCCGCCACGACGCTGTCTTCCGTTGAGGGATCCAACTGGAGGCGAATGCTGTCGAAGACACCCAGAAGCGATCGGGGGAGGGCATCCGGTGAGCGGCTGATCGACGGCGAACTGCTGGATCGTCGCGATCCATAGCGGCTCACGACGGATTCAATCAGTTGAAGTTGACGCAACTCCTGGGAATCCAGTTGGCCCCGTTGTTTCGAGAGAGTTGCTGCTGTATTGCGGCAGATGGCCAGCGCGGTTTTGAAGCGGCGAAGAATCGTGGCCTGAACAGAGCGCGGCACGGAGAGCTTGAGCTCCGGCCGAATCTGCCGGTCGCCGTAGTACTCCAACTCCAGGCTTTGGATGAGCAGAGCCGCCTCGTAGCCACGCTCAAGATCACTGGAGAGCTCGATCGCTTGGCTGTTGCTGAACAGGTTGATCCAGTTACGGCGGCTCATTGCAGTCGGCTCATCGCAGTCGGGTCATCAGCGCGAGAACACCCACCAGGTGGCCATCGGAATGATGGTTCCAAGCACCAACAGGATGATCACCCACTTGGTGGCATCGCTTTCGGCGGTTTCCGCCTTGGTGGGAATGTTGGTGGGCAGGGTGACCCGTTCGATCTCCTTCGGAGGGCCTGGATCCTCGCCACCCGAGAGAACGGTTGAAAGTCGGGTGAGTCCATCAACGGATGCCTGGCGATAACGATCGCCCTCCCTCAGGGGCACAGTCATCGTTGTACGGGCGGTGCTCTTCAGCAGGCTGGGAGGAAGCTGTGCCTCAAGCTCCTGATTGGCCACCACAGCGGAACGCTTGTTCGAGGCTTCGATCAACATCAGCAGCAAGGGATTGCCGCTGGGTGAGCTCCACGTCTCGAGGAGTTCCTCACCGAAGCTGTTCAAGGTGATGCCGTAATCCAAACGCCGCAGCGTGATCAGGCGGGCATCGACCCGTTGATCTTCAAAGCTGCGTAATTTCGTTTCCAATTCACCACGGCTGGCGCGGCTGAACACATCGGCATCGTCGATCACCAATGCATCCGGCAGGCTTTCACCCAGGGCAGCAGGTGAGATCGCCAGACTGGCTGGGGCCCAGAGGAGAAGACAGACCCCGAAACTGAGCAGGCTGGCCAACAGGCGTCGGGCGGAACGGGGCATCCCTTCAAGCGTCATGACTGCCTCAGTCTGCCGTTAGCTGTCCAGCATGTCGCGGTTCAAAGCTGCAATTGCCTCAACAACCATGCGGGCTTCGTTGTCGGGCAGAGTCATCTGACGGGTGAGCTGGTCGAGGAGATCGGTTTCCTCCGCTGTGATCTTGCGGTCGGCATGCACCAGATGCGCTGCCACAGCCAGGGCGGACTGCTGCTGAATTCGATTGAGCTGAGGCAAGGCGGACGTGATCAAGCCCTGAACGCCCTGCTCCCGCAACAGCAACAGCAGGCGGTCAAACAATTCACCCATGGCCGCTTCAGAGCTGTCGCTGTACAGCGATCGGTTCTCCAGCTGACGGCGCAGGGCATGGGCCTCATCCCGCCCCAGCCTTCCATCACAGGCAACAGCGGCAAGGGCAACAGCAGCAAAAGCCTCGGGAGTCGTCATGGCAGAGACGCACATGTCCGTATTTGAGCAGGATGATTGCGTTCTGACAGCACCCTCTGTTGATGCCAGGTCCCGCCCGAGCTGTTCTGATCTGTGCGCTTCTGTTGCTGGGTCTGACCGTGACCAATGCAGGGGTAGCGCAGACCGTGACACCGGAATTTCAACGGGCCGAAGTTCTGGCGGGGATGGCAGCGGTGGGCCTGATGCTGGTGGCTGTGCTGTGGACACGGGCGAACCCCAAGTCAGCAGAGAAAGTTCCGTTGCAGGGGGAACAGGGACTTTTGATGGCGGATCAGTTCAGCGAAAACCAACAACAGGAGCTGGCCTGGGGCAGCCACATGCTGTTGACGGCGACGCCAGCGGCATCCGTGCTCGTGTTCTGGCGCCATCAGGTCGTGCTGCGTCGGGGCCTGATCAGTCAGGAGGCTTTCGAGCCAGGAGCGATCACCCAACGGGCCATGGAGCGTGAGCAAACCATCTCCTTGGTCAACACAACGCTCTTTCCGGGCCGAGCGGAATTCGACGCGATGCTGCCGTCACTTCCCGCCATCGTTGTTTGCCCGATGGGGAAGGAGGGGGCCGTGATCGTGGGGGGATGGTCGCCCCGTTGTTTCACCCGCTCCGATGAGCGATGGATTGAGGGCTGGACCCAGCGGCTCAGAACGACACTTGCGGCCGGCGAGGCTTCTCCTGTGCAGCCGGACTCAGCTTGATCGTCGATTCAACCCTCGCTCCGGCTTGGCCGAAGCGGATCGCACCATCGTCCGAAATCTTGGCCTCCATGCGCGAAGCCCGCGTGATCTGCTCCGGTTCGGTCCGCTGCAGAACCACATCGCCATCAGCGACAACCCGTTCACTCCGCCAGTTCCAAGCGCAGCGTTGGGCCGTCAATGTTTCCAACGTCTGCTCAACGCGACATGAGTTGGAAATGATCACGGTGCCAGTGCGCTGATCAAGCTTGAACCCCCTGCCCTGCACCTTGCTGTTTTTCAACTCAGCCTGAATGGGTTGATCGGATTCAAGTTGCTCCGCCGAAAACAGCCAACGCGTCCGGCCGGCAGTGATCCGACCGCGGTCGCTTTCCAGCACCAGCGTGACCGGTTGTTGAAGGTCGAGGTAACCCTGGAGGGTGTTGCCATCGAGGCCTGAAGCGCTGAGTGTGCGTCCATCGCTGCGGATGGCCTGCACAGGGCCAGGCGCCTGCAACAAACCACTCTTCAGATTCCAGGTGCCGCTACCACCTTTCACCACCGTGGAAGCAGAACTGCTTTCATCAACACGGTTGAGCTGGGTTGGGCCGCTGAACTCCAGCAACTCGGTGTCCTGCTGGAACACCAGCTCGCGTGAGCGGAT
>LUMQ01000155.1_pt1 | contig 18518 bp, 15 predicted proteins | sample 729621 | NCBI WGS metagenome assembly LUMQ01 (sample SAMN03860259, study PRJNA289734) | marine metagenome | biome: seawater column; feature: ocean; material: water; isolation source: Red Sea water column Station 12 - depth 25m | place: Saudi Arabia: Red Sea | collected 2011-10-15 | depth 25 m | reverse complement strand
GCGATATTGTTAGATACACACCCGGTGTAAATACATCTCAAGGTGAGGGTCACCGTGACGCTGTTGTATTTAGAGGTGTAAGATCTACAGCTGACTTTTTTCAAGATGGAAATAGAGATGATGTTCAATACTATCGTTCACTATATAACGTAGAGCAAGTTGAGATTCTAAGAGGGCCAAATGCTCTTTTATTTGGAAGAGGTGGAACAGGCGGAATAATCAATAGAGTTTCCAAGAAGGCAACATTGGGTGAAACATTTGGGTCCGTTGATTTTGGCCTTGATAGCTTTGGAGCAAATGATATTGCTGTTGACTTCAATACAGGAACAAGCGGTGATAGCGCAGTAAGAGTAATGTTACATAGCGATTCTTTAGAGAATCACAGAGATCATTATGATGGAACTAGATTAGGGTTTAATCCAACGATTAAAATCAAAATGAATGAAAGCACTACTTTAGATTTATCATACGAGCATGCTGATCATGAAAGATATATTGACAGAGGTGTTCCTACTGAAAACGGTGAGCCTGTTGAAAGATTTGAAAAGATCACTTTTGGTGGAGATGATAACTTAACAACACTTAAAGCTAATATTCTAAGAGCAACTTTAAGTAAGGTTTTTTCCGATACAAGAAAAGGAAACTTATCAATAGTATCAAGTGACTTCGAAAAAATGTACAAAAATTATTATGCATCTGGCTACACTGCTGGTGCCACTGTTGTAACAATGGATGGATATTTAGATCCAACTGAACGTGAAAATACAATAATTTCTGGAAATATTGTGAACGAGGTTGGAAATCATACCTTGTTAGTAGGTGTTGAACTTATAGATACCACAAATGAAAACTTCAGGTACAACACTTTTTGGTCTACAACTAGTGATGATAATGAAGTTTTCAATATTACTAGACCAATGGATTTTTCAGTAAATTCTTCAGGTGTTGCTACAAGCAATGACTATACAGCAGATTTGAAAAGTAAGACAAAGTCAGATATTGATGTAACCTCTTTATACATTCAAGATCAGATCGATGTATCAGACAAACTAAAATTGATGATTGGTGGACGTCATGATTCATTTGATATCACAGTAACAGATGTTAAAGCAGGGTCAGCAGCAGCAAGAAAAGATACAAAATTTTCTCCAAGAGCTGGCGTAATCTTTAAACCACAGGATAATATCTCTTGGTACTATAGCTACAGTGAGAGTTTCTTACCAAGATCTGGCGAACAATACAAAAAATTGACTGCATCAGCAGCTGCCTTAGATCCAGATGTATACGAAAGTAGTGAGGTGGGAGTGAAGTGGGCAATCTCAGATGACTTAAGTTTTACTGCTGCATATTTTGATAGTGAGCAGACTATCGCGACAAGAGATGAAACTGGTGAAAGTGCTGAGATTGTAGGCTTACAAGTTGATGGTATTGAGCTTGAGCTTAAAGGAAAAGTTAATGACAACATGAATGTTGTTCTTGGTTATACAGATATGGATGGTAAAACTAGTTCTGGTGGACAACCAAGAGAAATTCCTGATAGCACTCTTACATTGTGGGCAACTTACCAAGTGAGTGACCAACTTGGATGGGGGCTTGGAGTCATGAAAGTAGGAGAATCAAACATTAGTAACAATAAACCTTCACTAGTTCTTCCTTCTTACACAAGAGTAGACTTCAGTGTTTACTATGATGTATCGGATGACTTGACAGTGCGTTTGAATGCTGAAAATTTAACAGACGAGTTATATTTCCCACATTCACATAGTACTCATCAAGCATCAGTTGGTGAGCCTATGAATGTACGTTTATCACTTACTAGAAAATTTTAGGTAGATTTTTGGGAGAGGGGTGCACTACATGCCCCTAAAATCAAAGGGGCAATTTAATTGCCCCTTTTTTTTAAAATAAGTAAAATGCATTTATGCGGAAATTTTTACAATATGACGATACTCAAGTAATTAAATATGACAGTTTAATACTTGCTGTCATATATACAATTGGCCACATTCTTATTGCAATGACCTGCAATAGAATAATTACAGGCGCAACCTTAGATATGGCTGCAGCAGATGCATTTATTGAGCCAATAATAAATGGTTTTTGGTTTTACTTTCTTCTTGTTTATTTAAAAAGCTTTGTTGAAAAACAAATCAGCAAGAAAACTATCACGTTTATTTCTAATGCAAAGCTCGGTATATATCTTGCAATCATTTATACACTCGGACATATTCTTATAGCAATGACATGCAATAGATTGTTGACAGGGGCGCCATTAAATTTAGCGGCAATCGATGCAATTATAGAGCCTTTGATTAATGGTTTCTGGTTCTATTTACTATTTGAAGTATTCAATAAATACAAATCAAAAACAAAAGCTTTTTCTGGTAAGAGTGATAAAAGTCCTGCACCAGCTGGATATCAAGAAAATAAACTTGCACCAGTTAACAACAAAAAGAATATAGATTAACTCTACAAAAATACTTTCATTAAAGTACAATATCTCAACTTAATGTGGGGCTATAGCTCAGCTGGGAGAGCACCTGCTTTGCAAGCAGGGGGTCCGCGGTTCGATCCCGCGTAGCTCCACCATTTAATATCAATTTTTAGTACTTTTTTTTTAATTTTATTAGGTGTATATTTATATAAAATATCATTTTTTTATTGCACATTATTAAGGAGAGTCAAATATGACTGATAAAGTTGAGGGCAAATGCCCTGTAATGCATGGAGCAATGACAACTCATAGCTCAACAGGCACATCCAACAAAGATTGGTGGCCTAATCAATTAAATTTAAATATCCTGCATCAGCATGATAGTAAGTCTAATCCAATGGACGATGACTATGATTATAGAAAAGAATTTTCTAAGATTGATTATGATGCGTTAAAAAAAGATCTTACTAATCTAATGACAGATTCACAAGAATGGTGGCCTGCAGATTATGGTCACTACGGTCCATTTTTCATAAGAATGACTTGGCATGCGGCTGGAACATACAGAAACACTGATGGCAGAGGTGGGGGTGGAACAGGTGCACAAAGATTTGCTCCATTAAACAGTTGGCCTGATAACGGTAATCTTGATAAAGCAAGAAGATTGCTTTGGCCAATAAAGCAAAAGTATGGAAAGCAAATAAGCTGGGCAGATTTACTAATTCTTGCTGGCAATGTTGCAATTGAATCAATGGGTGGAACCACCTTTGGATATAGTGGAGGCAGACCAGATATTTGGGGGCCAGAAGAAGATATTCACTGGGGAGTTGAATCTGAATGGCTTGAAAATAAGAGATATAAAGGCGAAAGAGAACTAGATAATCCTCTTGCGGCCGTTCAGATGGGGTTAATATATGTAAATCCTCAAGGTCCTGATGGTAATCCTGATCCTCTAGCAAGTGCGCATGATATTCGAGAAACTTTTGGTCGAATGGCTATGAATGATGAAGAAACTGTTGCTCTAGTAGCAGGCGGTCATACTTTTGGTAAAGCTCATGGAGCTGGTGCAGAAGATCATGTTCAATCAGAACCAGAAGGCGCTCCTCTTGAAGAAATGGGTTTTGGATGGACTAGTACATATGGATCTGGCGTTGGCAGTGACACAATCACTAGTGGCATTGAGGGAGCATGGACAGCCAATCCTACTCAATGGGATAACGGCTATTTTGATTTGTTATTTGGTTATGAATGGGAACTTACAAAAAGTCCAGCAGGAGCTCACATTTGGCATGCCGTTGGTCAAACAGAAGAGGATATGGCTCCAGATGCAGAAGATGCATCAAAAAAAGTTCCAACTATGATGACAACTGCTGATATGGCGCTCAAAGTTGATCCAAGTTATAACAAAATATCAAAAAGGTTTCATGAGAATCCTGACGAATTTGCTGATGCATTTGCTAGAGCTTGGTTTAAGCTCCTGCACAGAGATATGGGACCTAAGTCAAGATATATGGGTCCAGAAGTGCCTGAAGAAGAGTTAATTTGGCAAGATCCAGTTCCTAGTGGAAACTCTGACTATGACATAGAAAAAGTTAAAACAATGATTTCTGATGCAGGATTATCTATTCAAGAAATGGTAGAAACTGCATGGGCTAGCGCATCTACTTTCAGAGGTTCAGACATGCGTGGTGGGGCGAATGGTGCAAGGATTAGACTTGCTCCCCAAAAAGATTGGGAAGCAAATAATCCTTCACAACTAAGCAAAATTCTTGAAATATATGAAAATATTGCAAATGAAACAGGAGCTTCAGTTGCTGACGTAATTGTGTTGGCGGGTAATTTAGCAATCGAAATGGCTTCAGGAGTTGAGGTGCCATTTACACCAGGAAGAGGTGACGCTTCACAAGAACAAACAGATATTGAATCCTTTGAAGTGCTTGAACCTAAATCAGATGCATTTAGGAATTTTCATGCAAATGGAGTAAATACACCACCAGAAGAAATAATGTTAGATAAAGCACAACTTCTTGGTATAACAGCTCCAGAAATGACTGTTCTAGTTGGAGGTATGAGATCGATGGGCATTAGTTCTAATGGCTATGGTTTATTTACCGATAACAAAAATAAACTTACAAATGATTATTTTAAAACTTTATTAGATATGTCTGTTCAATGGAAGCCTAATGGTACAGGTAATTCCTATGAAGCTTTTGATAGAAAAACTGGAGAAAAGGTTAGAACAGCATCGAGATCTGATTTGGTCTTTGGATCTAACTCTCAATTAAGAGCAATTGTTGAGGTTTATGCTGAAGATGATTCAAGTGAAAAATTTGTTAACGACTTTATATCTGCATGGAATAAAGTAATGAATGCTGACAGATTTGATATCCAGTAATCTATTTAGATTTAATTAAACTCATATTTTGTAGTGATTGTGTTGAATATAACGCAATCACTGCAATTAAGTTAAGGCAAAGCTGAGCAAGCAGTAACTTTGTAGACACTAATTCAAAATTTAAAAATTCAAAATAGTAAATCCCAACTATCGTAAAAAACGAAAAGAACAAAATTAAACGATATGCTTTTGTTTTTGCTTGCATCAAATAACCTGTTAACGTTGAGAGAGCGAGTATTATTAAGCCAAAGAATACTACTTCTGAATATTGATGCTTAGATAAAAATGTGAGTATATATCCTGAAACACCGATCGTAAAAAGCATCTGCAAAAAACTAAAAATCTTAACATCAGAGGTAATCTCAGGATTAAACTTTTTATAAAATGCATCTGGATCTTTATCTTCAATACAGTCATCAGGCCTCCAATAAGTTTCAGAAAACCAAACTTTTATCTTATCTTTCCATGATTTAGTTTTGATTGTATCTTTAATCATTATTGAAAATACTTGGAAGTTAGCCCATAGCGGACTCCAGCTGTTAAGTGGAGTTGCTGTTCCATAAACTGGTTGTAAGTCAGATCTTTGAGGTGTGTAAGTGCCAAACATCCTATCCCAAATAATAAATACTCCACCATAGTTTGCGTCAATATATTCTTTATTTTTAGCGTGATGAATCCTATGATTCATTGGAGTGATAAATATTTTTTCAAGAAATCCAAGATGACCAATATGCTCTGTATGAACCCAGAATTGATAGACTAAGTTAATGCCAGCTACTGTAATAAAGACTTCAACAGGAACTCCTAATATAATCATTGGCATATAAAAAACCCACTTCCAAAGCCAGCCTGTGCTTGTTTGTCTAAGCGCAGTAGCTAAATTGTAATCTTCGCCATGATGATGAACACTGTGAGTCGCCCATAAAATTTTAATTTCATGATGCATTCTATGCATCCAATAATATGATAAATCATATAGCAAGAAAGCTATGATCCATGTAAAAGGATTTTTTATAGATAATAGTTCTAGATTTAAGTATGAGCTTATGTAAATGAATATCACACTTTGAACACCAAGATTAAGCATAGTCGGAAATCTGCTGATCATGCCGATTGTTATGCTTGTAATGGTGTCGTTTAAGCGATAAGTATTTTTACCGACATATTTACCGTAAAAATATTCGATTATTATTAGTAAAAAGAATACTGGTACAGCGAATGTTATTATTACCGATTTATCAGTTACAACTTCCATATGTTTACGATTATATTAAAATTTAGATTATTTTGTTTCAATAAGCTTTAACGCACCGATAACAGTACCATATTCTCTATTATCTTCAAAGAGTCCTTTTATATTTGCTAATTTGAGTCTTTCTAAAATTGAATTTTTTACAACTTTGTTTAACGAAACTCTACCTAGAAAGTGAATATTGTTTATCCCAAATAATCCAGCATTCAGATAACCAATTGTCCCAATAATCTCTCCAACCATATTTAAAATTGCATGACTCATGTCTTCTTTCGAAAAAATATTTGTGTTTTTTAACTTAGCAAAATTTGATGCAGTAACATTGGAATTTAAGATACCTATTTCATTAACTACGTCACCAATTAGTAGATCTATATTTTTCCTATTGCCTTTTAATGCTAAATCTGTAATTTCCTCTAATGAAGAGGAATCAAGGATTACTTTTGATAACCCAGAAATAGTACCACCTCCAACAGCAATTCCACCAATATATGAAAATTGACCGTCTTGATGATGAATGCAAGCAGTGCCTGTGCCACAACTTAAGGTGATAAAGGGCTCATTTTCAATTTTATATATTTCTTTTGTTCCATATCCAATAGCATCGGTTTCACTAATTTTTGTTAAATTAACTCCTTTGAATGATTCATTTAACTCATTTGATTTACCACCTGTTACCACTATTTGACTAATTTCAGTAATATCTATGTCAATTAAACTTATAATTTCATCTATAGAGCTTTCATTTGCATTTTTTGATGGGATTGAAAAAAATTTATATTGAGATTTATTAGAAACTGCTACATCGGTATTGGTAATACCAAAATCTATCGCAACAATCATATTATCTAGATTTTTTAATCTGATGCACTTTCACGCCAAGTCATAGGAACTTGTTGTTGAGGATTAAATACTCTTGGCCCAACTTCTGGATAAGCTTTTGATGCTGCAGATATTTCATCAGCACTTAGAAATTCACTTGGCACTAATCTAAACACATCTAGCCCTCTCGTAATTTCTGTTCCATAAATAAAACCTTCATAAAAATAAGTAGACCAATATCCACCAGTTATTAGAATATCCTCTAAGATTGGCCCTCTATCAAAATATGCTATTTCAACCGGATTAGTTGAGTCAGTGAAATCCATTATAGAGATTCCACCCTGATACCAAGCTTGTACAAATATATCTCTGTTTGGAATTGGAATAATTGACCCATTATGTGCCACACAATTCTCAGTCTCTAACTGAGGCGCAGGCATTTTATAATGACTCTTGAAGATTAATTTATTATCAACAATATCGTATATAGCGTCAGCACCCCAATCTAGTGGATCCCATGCTCTACATCTTGCTCGGCCTCCGCCACCCCATTCATCCGTGAAGATAACTTTAGTACCATCATTATTAAAAGTTGCAGAATGCCAATAAGCAAAACCTACGTCTGTTACAACATCCAGCCTCTCAGGATTATAAGGATCAGAAATATCAAATAATATCCCATTTCCAGAACATGCGCCTGCAGCAATGTTAGCAGATGGGAAAACTGTAATGTCATGACACTGGTTGGTTGTATTTGTATCTTGAGTATCATCACCATGATCTCCACCACGCCAAAGTCCTGCAACGTTACCTGTCTCTAGATCCATAAAAACTTTAGGACTTTTCACTATTCTAGAATCTGAAGGATTATTAATAGGTATCTCAATTACATCAATAGAGAAGTATGATGAGCCTCCACCGTCCCAACCGAAACACTCAGCTTTTTCTTCATTATCTCTAACTCGACCAGTTCCTGAGTTATACACAATAATTTTGTTATCTTTTGTTGTAGAAACGACTGAATGTGTATGAGAACCTCTACAAGTCTGAACAGCACCAACTTGTTTTGGTTTCAATAAATTTGATACATCAAAAATTCTAATACCTCGAAATCTTTCAGGGCTAGAATCACTATTTACACCCTCCAGTCCACAATCAAGTCTGCTCCTATTTTCTTCAACAGACATGATGAGGAGATCTCCAACAATTGAGACATCCCCTTGGCCTCCAGGACAGACTACCGATGAGATAAGGTTTGGAATACCGTCTTCGTTTAATTGATATATATTAAATCCATGATAACTTCCAGCTATAAGGATATTATCTCTAAAAGCCATATCGGTGTTAGCAAAAGATAGCATTGGAGATCGTAATGATCTAGAAATTTCAGCAGTTGTTTTATTTTCGTTATCTTCAGTTAGATCCTCCGAACCTTTAGCAGCAGGATTCTCTGGATCGAAAAAGCCTGTAGGCTTTTTAAGTGATTTTATTAATTCCATATTTAAGATAGCTTCTTCAGCAATATACAAACCACCAGCTAAGCCAGCTCTTGGGTCGTCAGATAAATTTGTGAGCAAAGTATTCATTCTTTCTATCTCAACACCTTGGTCATTAATCAGGTCAGAAACAAATTCGTTCAAAACTGGATCGAAGGTATTACCTGGATATTTTTTTAATTCTTCAACCATTTCAAGAGCTCCATCATGGTGATTAATCATTAGTTGAAGAAATAATCGATCAAAATCAGTACTTTTTGATTTGTTTAAATCATCGAGCTGTTTAGGAGTTGCCATACCAACCATATTTACATGTTTATGCATCATGTTATGTGAATGATGCATTTGATGATTTTCTAAATTATTATCTTGAAATTCGTCCCTATCCTTGAGCCAACTTTCCATAAAATTAATCTCATCTTTTTGCGACGCATCTATTCTACTTGCTAGGTCTAATATTGACTTATTGTTTGTTCTTTCGTCAGCCATTTCTGACATTACTATTGCTTGTTCATGATGAACAATCATTCCTTGAAGAAAATCTACATCAGCTTTTATATAAGATGTATTTGCAATATTGGTTGCCTCAGATGCATCAAGCACTTTAGATGATTTACCAGGTGCACCTGGCTGAATGATTGGAGCACTATCATTTGCATTTATGAATATGGAAATATTTAACGAAATGACAGCGGTTAAAAGGTAAACATATTTATTAGTTATTTTTTTCATAATTTATTTATCCGTATGATCATCATTTACTTCTTCTGACTCACCCTCAATGATATTACTTGGTTCATTCTTACCAAATCTATTAATTCTGTCAGATCTATTAAGTTGTTTAGATGAAGCTTTAACTTTAGCAAGTTTAAAAAAAGCGAAAAGTGAAAGAATGGCAATAAGAGCAAAAAAAATTGAATTCAAAATTTTACCTGCTTCTAATCTTGGCCAATAGCCTCAATATTTCTAGGTATAACCAAATGAGTGTAACCATAAGACTGAAGGCGCCATACCATTCCATGTATTTTGGCAATCCTTTTTCAGCACCTTCTTCAATAAAGTCAAAATCTAAAACAAGACTTAATGCTGCAACTCCAACTATGATAAAAGATATGCCTATGCTCATTGGAGAATTTGAAGTTATAAAGCTAAGAGTCGAACCAAAAAAGCTCATAATAAAATTGACAAGATACAAAAGAAATATTCCACCAATTGCTGATACAAGCATTAATCTAAAATTTTGAGTTGGCAATATAAGACCACTTTTATAACAAAATAAAAGTGATGTTAGTATCCCAAAAGTAAGTGCTAGTGCTTGTATAGCGATACCTGGATACTGTGATTCAAAGACGAGAGATATTCCTCCAAGAAAAATACCTTGACTCAGAGCATAAAGAGGGGCCGTTGAACCTGCTTTTGCAGGACTTCTAAAGATCGTGACCATTGCTAAAACGAATCCTATTAACATCGCTGGAAGCATAAGTTGTGGAATATTCCACCCGATAAAAGCACCACCAAAACAAAGCGACAAAAGAATACCTGTTTTATTTACTGCTCCATCAAGCGTCATTCTTTCAGATATTGGAATATCTCCATATGAAGTTTCAAAATTTCTTGTAAAAGCAGGATTTGCAGATCTTCCGAATCTATTTATTGCAGCATGTTTTGACATAAAAGACTCCTTTATTAAGTTATATACAATTTAGGTATGGCCAGAATAAAAAAATTAAAGATATAAAGCTGTTGGTATTTGACCAAATTTCTCAAGTGGTTTTTTCATTTCAGCCCAATCGCATTCAAAATCGTCTGGAGCATTCTCATACTCAAGTAAACCGAGCGCCTCAAATTTTGGTCTGACATTATCAGTCAATAAACCAATCCTAGATAAATTTGGAATAACCCTTGAGAATAAAAAGTTCCTAAACATATCGAAGGTTTTAGTATTCATTTGAAATTCTCTAGCCTCATCAGCTGACATATTAAGAAATCTTTGTTCTGCTTTTGTATTTATAAGTCTTTCTCTAGAAATAACACATGCTTCGTAAGCAAACTGAGCTCTTTCTTCAATTTCTTCTGGTGACAGTGTTTTAATAAATTCTTCTAGGTAATTTATTCCAAACGTTACATGTCTTGCTTCATCTCTAACTACATAATGTAACAATTGCTTAAGCAAAGGATCCTTAGTAATTGCTTTTAACATTTGAAAGGCAGCAAGCGCTAAACCCTCAATAATAATTTGCATGCCTATAAATTTGAGATCCCATCTTTCATCAGTCAGTATTTTATCCAACAACAACTTTAATGAAGGATTGATAGGATAATGGATACCAATCTTTTCTTGTAGATACCTATTGAATACTTCAACATGTCTTGCTTCATCAAAAGTTTGTGAAGCGGCATATAGTTTTGCATTATATGTTGGAGCACATGATGCGAGTTGTGATGCAACAAGGAGAGCACCTTGCTCACCATGCAGAAACTGACTCATTAGTTCTGCTGTAGAGTGCCTATCAAATAAAATCTTATCTTCATCAGAGAGCTTTTCATATGCTTCAAGTGCTTCATGAGGTAATGGTTCATCAGTTTCAACAAGTCTTTCATCAGCAGGATGAGTATAATCCCACTTTAAGTCTATAGATCCGTTCCAGTTAAGCTCCTTACCTAATTCGTATAATTTTTTAATTCTATTGTCAGAAATAGTGTAATCCCAATTGTATGAACCTGTTAAAGGTGTGTTGAATATCTCTACAACGTCTTCTACGTTACTCTGAGTGAGATTAAGATCTTCATCAAAATATATCAAATCCTCTGGGGGACCATTTTGTTTACGAATTTTCATTAAATTTTCCTCTACAATTATAATGTTTACGGTGCAAACATTGATTTGTACATTTTATAATATTTGTTAATCCTTGAAAAGCTTAGTTAATTCTTCTAATAGAACTTCTCCAAGCTCTTCTGCTCTATTTATTGTTAATGCATTTTTATAATACTTTGTTACATCATGACCAATTCCTATCGCTTGAAGTTCAACTGGACTATCATTTTCAATTGAAGCAATAATGTTTCTTAAGTGGTTATCTAAAAAATCTTCTCTATTAGCTGATAATGTACTGTCATCAACTGGTGCTCCATCAGAAATAACAATTAAAATTTTTCTTTCTTCTGATCGTTTTAAAAGTCTTTCGTGAGACCATGCTAGAGCTTCACCGTCAACATTCTCTTTAAGCAGTCCTTCACGTAACATTGCTCCAAAATATTTTCTTGATCTTCTCCAACTATTGTCTGCGCTTTTATAAACAATATGACGAATATCATTCAATCTTCCAGGATTTGATCTATTACCATTAATTATCCATAATTTTTTAGAATCACCACCTTTCCAGTGTTTTGTAGTGAAGCCTAATATTTCAGTTTTTACCTGACATCTTTCTAATGTGCTTCCAATCAAGTCAGCACATATAGCAGCAAGACTTATAGATCTTCCTCTCATGGAACCTGAATTATCGATGAGAAGTGTAACCACCGTGTCCTTAAACTTATTTTCAGTTTCCTGTTTAAAACTTAATGGATATCCAGGATTAGCAATAACTCTGTGCAACCTTGCATTATCGAGCATGCCTTCCTCAAGATTGAAATTCCAGCTTGTATTCTGTTTTGCCAAAAGCAACCTTTGCAATCTGTTAGCAAGTTTTCCAATAGTTGAAATATGCGGTTTAATAAGATTATCTAGTTGATTTCTTAACCTCAGAGATTCATCAGATGTGACAAGATCTTTAGCATCAATAACTTCATCAAATTTTGTTGTGTATATTGAGTAGTCTTTTCTAACCATGCTTGTAAAGTCATTTTTTGGGTATACGAGTGCATCTAATTCCTCGTCAATTGACGTGGAGTCGCTAACATCTACTGCATCTTGGATATCTAGCTCAATATCACCATTAAAATCTTTTAGATCTGTGTTTTCGTCATCTGAAAAATCTGAATTTGATTCAAAATCTTGATTCTCAATATCGTCAGTGCTGCCAGGCGAATTTTCAAAATCACTATCTTCTTGATCTTCCTCGGATTCTTTTACAAGCTTTAGTTTGCCTAATAATTTTAGAACAGACCTTTCAAATTGTTTTTGATCGTGGATATTATTAATTATTTCAGACTTTATTTTTTCTGTTGATGAATCAAGCTTGTACTTTTCAATAAAATCATTAATCACTATTTTTGATTCTTCGCTAAGGTCAAAATTTGCCTCATTTTTTAACCATAAATTTGCACCATGAGATATGTAGTTCATAGATCTCTTATCTGTAATTTCAATACTTCTTTGATTAAGAAAACTCGTTATGTTGCTTTTTGAGCCTTGAAACTCTCTAGCTCCTAGGATCTCTACTCTCGAAATTTCAAATTCATTAAATAACATTCTTGCAGGAAGAGTTAAAGCAATATTCTCTTTATCATTGTGGAATTTGTGCCAAAAAGCTTGAAAATCAGACTCACCCCTCCATTTGGTCAAATCTTTTGTAGATCTGGGAGCAGATGAAAAAACAATACTTTCACCGGATGGAGGCCTTTGAAATACTCCTGGACTTGAATTAAGTTTTTTGTTTTTTGAAATCGCTTTTACTGTTGATATTGCAGCCTCATGGAGCTTTTCTCTGTTTTTTGTCCAAGCCATTAATTAAGCATCAGTGACAGAATTATCAATATCTATATCAAAACACCTCTGAAAGTATTCTGAAATAATAGTTCTTTCCACTTCATCACATTTATTTAAAAAAGTTAGCTCAAAAGAAGAAACTATATCTTTAAAAATTTTAAAATTTTGACCCCAAGATATTACCGTTCTTGGAGACATTAAAGTAGAAATATCACCATTTGCAAAACCTGATCTCGTAAGATTTGCAACTTTTATCATATTCTTAATTATTTCTTGATTTTTTGCACCTTTTAAATTTCCAAGTTTAGACGTTACTACTTTATATTCCTGATTAGGCTCGAGATAATTAAGAGTTGATAATATATGCCATCTGTCCATTTGACCTTGGTTGATCTGCTGCGTGCCATGATAGAGACCAGTCATATCACCAAGACCAACAGTATTGGTTGTAGCAAATAGTCTGAAAGAATTATGTGGTTCAAGAATTTGATTTTGATCAAGAAGTGTTAACTTGCCATCTACCTCAAGAATTCTTTGAATAACAAACATTACATCTGGTCTGCCTGCGTCATATTCATCAAAGACTAAGGCAACTGGATTTTGGATAGACCAAGGCAATAGACCTTCTTGGAATTCAGTAACTTGTTTTCCATCATTAAGTTTGATCGCATCTTTTCCAAGTAAATCTATTCGACTAATGTGACTGTCAAGATTTATTCTTACACAAGGCCAATTTAATCTTGCAGCAATTTGCTCAATATGTGTAGATTTACCAGTTCCATGAAAACCTTGAACCATCACTCTTCTATTGTGTTCAAAACCAGCGAGAATTGATAAAGTTGTTGCTTTATCAAAAACATAACTCTCATCTACCTCAGGGACCCATGGAGAAGAATTTTTGAAGCCTTTTACAGTAAGATCTGAATCAATATTGAACACTTTTGAGACATCAATTTTTTTATCAGGCTTATTTGGTAATTCTATTTTCTTATTTATTGTCATAACAATTAATGTATTTTGGACTGCATATCCTACCTTTTGAGCGTTTAAAGTTCTAGTTTTTTTATAAACAATGTAAGATGTGACCTTGAATTAATTATATATTTATTATGACAGAAAGACTAAAAGGTAAAGTAGCTCTTATCACAGGAGCAGCTCAAGGCTTAGGTAAAGAAATGGCTAATTCAATGATTGAAGAAGGTGCAGAGGTATTTATCAGTGATATTAATGATAGTGAATTAAAAAAAACATGTAACGAACTATCTTGCCAAGGCATAAATTTAGACGTCACTAAGTCTGAAGACTGGATATCTGCAATTGAATTTATTAAAAATGAAGCCGGATCTCTAAACATATTAGTAAACAATGCGGGTATTGGTAATGGTGGCGATATTGAATCTACTGATATCGAGACATGGAAATTAGTACATAGTGTAAATTTAGATTCAGTATTTCTTGGTTGCAAACATGCCATTGAACTAATGAGGGACTCTGGAGATGGCTAGACTATAAATATTTCCTCAATGTCTGGTATTGTTGCCTCGCACAATACTTCCGCATATAACTCCTCAAAGGCTGCAGTTAGACATTTATCAAAATCCATTGCACTTCACTGTGCTAAAACAACCAATCTAGTCCGATGTAATTCTATTCATCCAGTATTTACCAGAACTGCAATGGTGCAAACCATGATTGATGCTGCTCCTGAGAGAAACATTGAACAGAAGCTTATCCAGCAGATTCCAATAAGAAAACTTGCTGAACCTAAAGACATTGCTAATGCAGCTGTTTTTCTAGCTTCTGATGAATCATCTTTTATAACAGGTACGGAATTGTTAATAGATGGAGGTCTGAGCGCAACTTAAATCTTATGAATAAAAAATCAGTTCTGAAAAAATCTTTAGAGTTATTTGAGCTTGAAAAAATAGATAGGGATATATTTTCTTGGAATGGAAAAAATGTAGGTTACAAGAGAATATTTGGTGGCCAAGTAATGGCACAGACTTTAATAGCAGCATATAAAACTATTGATGTAGAGCATTTTGCTCATTCATATCATTCTTATTTTTTAAGACCTGGAGATATGGATAAATCCATTACTTTTACGGTTGACCGAATAAGAGATGGAAAAAGCTTCACTACTAGAAGTGTTAAAGCTATTCAAGAAGGTGAAGTCATATTTAATTGCTCTATATCATTTCAAAAAAGAGAAAAAGGACTTGAGCATCAAATTGAAATGCCAGATGTTCCTGAGCCAGAATCACTTAAAAGCGAGCAAGAAATCAGAGAAGAAATTCTTAAAGAACTTAAGATGAAAAAAGAAGATATGCCAATGTTCATAAAACAAAGGGAAATTGAGATGCGACCAGTTGAACACCAAAATTATTTTAAACCGGAGAGAATGCCACCATATAAAAATACTTGGATTAAAACAGATGGCTCTCTCCCTAAGGATCAAGTAATTCAACAGGCCTTTCTTTTGTATATATCTGATATGGGACTTTTAGGTGCAGCCAACAATTCTGTCGGTGTAAACTTTCTAACTAAAAATCTTCAAAACGCTAGCCTGGATCATGCGATGTGGTTCCACAGAAAATTAGATTTAGAAGGTTGGTTCTTGTATTCCATAGACAGTCCTGTAACCAGAAATGCAAGAGGATTTTCGAGAGGTTCTATTTTTTCAAGAGATGGAAAACTTATTGCATCATGTACTCAAGAGGGCTTAATAAGATTGTGGGAAAATTAATATTCTCTGACAATATTTGTTAAATATTTAATTTTATCGGGATTAATATCTGGAGTTATTCCGTGTCCCAGGTTAAAAATATAACCAGGATATTTTTCAAATTTTTCAAGAATTTTGTATGTTTCTCTTTTAATTATTTCATCACTTTCAAGTAGAATTTTTGGATCAAGGTTCCCCTGGATAGCTACCTTATTTTTAGCTATCTCAAAATTCAAATCATTCATTGACCAGAACAGACTTATGCAGTCAGCAGATGTATCGATTAATTCTTCGATATTACATTTTGGATTTCGAGCAAAAACAATCACTGGGATATTTTTTGTTACAGGATCTAGTTTTAAAGCTGAAATCAAAGCATTTATATAGTTAAAAGAATATTCAATGAGACCTTCTTTTGTAAGCAGATTTGCCCATGAATCAAATATCTGTATCACATCAGCACCAGACTGAACTTGCCTTCTTAAGTATAAAAAACATGCATCAGTATATTTCGTTAATAAATTATGAACATCTTTTTGATTTGATTCTAAAAAGCCTAATGTCTTCTCAAAGTCTTTTGATGATCTTCCCTCTATTGAATATGCAGCTAAAGTCCAAGGGCTTCCACAGAATCCAATTAATGGTATATCTTCTGGCAAAGAGCTTTTAATATTATTCACTGCCTTGTATACATAATCTAAACTTTCAGGATCAAAGTGATTGAGATTTTTAATATCTGTACTGTTACTAATAGGATTTCTGAAAACAGGTCCTTCTTTTTCAATAAACTCCACACCGAGCCCAAAAGAGTCAGGGATTGTTAAGATATCTGAGAATAGGATTGCAGCATCCAATTCAAATGCATTAATAGGCTGTAATGCAAGCTCACAACATATATCTGGCTCTTTACACATATCTAAAAAATTTTTAAATTTTTTTCTAACATTTTGGTACTCTGGCATGTATCGTCCAGCTTGACGCATATACCATATGGGAGGTGTTGGGAGACTTTCTTTATTTAATGCTTTTAGAAATGACGAATCTGAGTTCATTATGAGACATATTTTATAATACTTTTAGCTGCTTCTCTTCCTTCCCATATTGCTGTTACAACTAAATCTGAGCCTCTAACCATATCACCACCTGAAAATACTTTTTCGTTAGAGGTTTGAAATTTATATTTTTGATCTTCTTCAGCTATAACTAAGCCATTTTTCCTTGTTTGAATATCAAAGTCATTAAACCACTCGGCAGGACTGGCTCTAAAACCAAATGCAACAATAACTACATCTGCATCATAAATTTTTTCAGAGCCCTTTATAGGGATTGGAACTCTTCTTCCATTTTGATCTGGTTCCCCTAATTCTGTCTGAACAACTTTAACACCTTCAACTTTTTCGTTTCCAAGAATATCAATAGGCTGAATATTAAAATCAAATACTACACCTTCTTCTTTTGCATTTTGAACTTCTCGTCTAGAACCTGGCATGTTTTTTTCATCTCTTCTATATAGACATGTAACTGATTTAGCTCCTTGTCTTATTGCTGTTCTATTACAATCCATTGCGGTATCTCCTCCGCCTAAAATAACAACTTTTTTACCTTTAAAATTTATAAACTCAGCTTTACCAGAATCCATATTTAGTAATTTTTTTGTATTGGATATTAAATAATCAATTGCTTTGTATACACCTGGAAGTTTCTCACCTTTGAAGCCACCTTCGAGAGATGTATAAGTTCCCATACCTAAAAATACTGCATCATATTTTTCATATAGCTTCTTAAATTTAATATCTTTACCAATCTCGATTCCCATATGAAATTTAATACCCATTTCCTCTAGAACTTTTCTTCGCCTTTTAACAACTGATTTTTCTAGCTTAAATTCAGGAATTCCATATGTAAGCAGTCCTCCAATTTCTTCATTTTTGTCATATACGTGACTGTGAATACCAGATCTAGTCAGAATATCTGCACAAGCTATACCTGCAGGACCTGAACCAACTATTGCAACTTTTTTATTTGTCCATTGTCTGTTTGATAAATCTGGTTTCCATCCCATTTCAAATGCTTTTTCAGTTATATATTTTTCTATAGAACCTATAGTTACTGCCCCAAATCCGTCGTTCAATGTACACGCACCCTCACATAATCTGTCTTGTGGACATACTCTCCCGCAAACTTCAGGAAGACTATTTGTTGAGTGACATAGATCTGCAGCTTCTAAAATATTGCCTTCATTAACAAGCTTTAACCAATCTGGTATGTAGTTATGGACAGGACACTTCCATTCACAGTATGGATTTCCACAATCAAGACATCTATGAGCCTGATTAGATGCTTGGGATTGGTTATATTCACCATATATTTCTACAAAATTAATCTTTCTTTCATCCACTGATTTTTTTGCAGGATCATATCTGCCAACATCTAGGAATTGAAAATTATTATTTAGTTCTTTGAAATCTGTATATTCATTTCTATCTAGATTTTGAGAAGATACATCAATTGGATTGTTAATGAGTTCATTTCTCCACTCATAAAGTTTCTCTTTAGCTTTATTAAAGTCTGAGATAGGTGAAAAAGATTTGGTATGGTATTTACCTTTTAACCTAATCTTTCCATAGTAGTAGGGGGACCTTGGCTGAGTAAACAGCAAAAGACCTTTCTCAATTCTATATTGCTTATTTTTATTGGCCATTTTTTAAATTGTGTATGACATAGTATGACACTTTTCTTT
>LUMQ01001504.1_pt1 | contig 18540 bp, 16 predicted proteins | sample 729621 | NCBI WGS metagenome assembly LUMQ01 (sample SAMN03860259, study PRJNA289734) | marine metagenome | biome: seawater column; feature: ocean; material: water; isolation source: Red Sea water column Station 12 - depth 25m | place: Saudi Arabia: Red Sea | collected 2011-10-15 | depth 25 m | reverse complement strand
GCGCGAGCTTGGCATTGACAGCCGCGAGCTGGCGCTCGAGGAAAAACAGGCCGCCGCCGCCACCGGCCAGGTCACGCTGGCGCATGCCTGGCGCGAGGCGCTGGCGGCGCATGGCATCGGTGTGGCGCAGATCCTGCTGTCGCCGGAGGACACCGAGACCCGCCGCCGGCACCTGAACGCGCGCGCCACAATGGGCGCGCTTCTCGAGCTCGGCGCGGTGCCGGTTGTCAACGAGAACGACACGGTGGCGACAGCCGAAATCCGCTTCGGCGACAATGACAGGCTGGCCGCCCGTGTGGCGGCGATGATCAGCGCCGACCTTCTGGTGCTGCTGTCGGATATCGACGGGCTCTATTCCGCGAACCCGCGTCAGTCGTCGGGCGCGGTGCATGTGCCACGGGTCGACTCGCTGAGCGACGAGTTGATGGCGATGGCCGGCAGCGCCAATGCCGCCTATGCGTCAGGCGGGATGGTCACCAAGCTGGAAGCGGCACGGATCGCGATGAATGCCGGCTGCGGCATGATCATATGCAATGGCCAGGGCGCCCGCCCGCTGAGCGCGGTGATGAGCGGCGCGCGGCATACGCTGTTCCGCGCCGAGCACAGTCCGCTGACAGCCCGCAAGCGCTGGATCGGCGGGTCACTGACGCCGCGCGGGGCGCTGCGCGTCGATGCCGGTGCGCTGCGTGCCATCAGGCAGGGGCGATCGCTCCTTCCCGCCGGCGTGACATCAGCAAGCGGCAGCTTCGATCGGGGCGACCTGATCGCCATCGAGGACGAGACCGGACAGGTGATCGGGCATGGCCTGACAGCCTATTCGGCTGCCGATACACGGGTGATCCTGGGTCACAAAAGCCGTGAAATAGAAGGTTTGCTGGGATATCGTGGCCGGGACGAGGTGGTCCATGCCGACAATCTCGTGATGCTGGAGCAAGGCGGCTGAGTGCCGCCGGACCAGGGGAGCAGCGAATGACAGTCATGACGACAGCCGCGGATACAGGTGCCGCAGATATAGATGCCGCAATGAAGGCGGGCGATCACGCCGCGCTGGTCTCGGCGCTGGTGCGCACCGCGCGCGAGGCACAGGCGGCGCTTGCCATGTCGTCCTTCGACCAGCGGAAGGCCGCGCTCCATGCCGCCGCCGGGCTGATTCGCGAACATGAAGCCGAAATCCTCGCACGGAACGAGGCCGACGTCGCGCGCGCCGGGGCCAACGGCATCAGCCCCGCCTTTATCGACAGGCTGACCCTCACGCCTGCGCGAATCGAGGGCATGGCCGCCGGGCTCGACCAGATAACCGGCCTTGAAGACCCGATCGGGCGCGAACTGGCCCGCTGGAGCCGTCCGAACGGCCTCGACATCGCACGTGTCGCGACCCCTCTTGGCGTGATCGGCGTGATCTATGAATCCCGACCCAACGTCACCGTCGATGCCGGCGGGTTGTGCCTGATCGCCGGCAATGCCGCCATCCTGCGCGGCGGCAGCGACAGCCGCGAGACATCCGGTTATCTCGCCGAACTGATGGGCGCCGGGCTGCAGGCGGCGGGCCTGCCGCGCGGCGGCGTTCAGATGGTGCCGACCGACGACCGCGGCGCTGTCGGGGCGATGCTGGCGGCAAGCGGCGAGATCGACGTGATCATCCCGCGCGGCGGGCGCTCGCTCGTCGAGCGTGTGCAGACCGAGGCGCGCGTGCCCGTCTTTGCCCATCTAGAGGGCATCTGCCATCTCTATATCGACTCCGACGCCGATGCCGGCAAGGCGGTGGAGCTTGCCGTCAATGCCAAGATGCGGCGCACCGGAATCTGCGGCGCGGCGGAAACCATCCTGATCGACCGCGGCGTGGCCGGCGCCATCCTTCCCGCTGTCGGCGCGGCGCTGACCGAGGCCGGCTGCGCGATTCGGGGTGATTCAGCGAGCTGCGAGCTGATCGCGGGCGCGACACCGGCGGATGAGGAAGACTGGCGCACCGAATATCTGGACAGCATCATTTCGGTCCGTGTCGTCGACGGGTTCGACGAGGCGGCGGCGCATATCTCGACCTATGGATCGAATCATACCGACTGCATCATCACCGAGAACGCGGACAGCGCCGAGCGCTTCCTTCGCGAGATCGACAGCGCCATCGTCATGGTCAACGCCTCGACCCAGTTCGCCGATGGCGGCGAGTTCGGCATGGGCGCGGAAATCGGCATCGCCACCGGCCGCATGCATGCCCGCGGCCCGGTCGGGGCGGCGCAGGCCAGGCGCGCCGCCACCTGACACCGGACCAGTTCCATGACGGGCGGCGGCTTCGGATCGGCCTGTTCGGCGGGTCCTTCAACCCGGCGCATGAAGGCCATCTTCACCTGTCGGACAGCGCCGCGCGGCAGCTTGGCCTGGACGAGGTCTGGTGGCTTGTCAGCCCGCAAAATCCGCTGAAACAGCGCGACGGCATGGCGCCGCTTCGCACCAGGCTCGACGGGGCACGGCATCTGGCAGCCGCACGCCGGAAAATCCGGGTGATCGCGCCTGAATCCGGGTTCGGGTCGGCGCTCACCTGGCAGACGGTGCAGACGCTTCGCCGCCGCTGCCCACAGCACCGGTTCTGCTGGCTGATGGGGGCCGACAACCTGGTCGGCTTTTCTGCCTGGCAGCGGCATGATGTCATCGCCCGGACCATCCCCATTGCGGTGATTGACAGGCCGGGCTATTCTTACAGGGCGTTGAGCAAAGGGGGGCTGCTTCTGCGATCCCGCCTGTCACCACGTCGGTTTGCCGCCGCGGTGTTGCGCGGGCCGAAGAGGCCGCCAGCCTGGTGCTTTATCGCTGGGCGCCGGCACCATGCGTCGGCAACAGCTCTGCGGCAGGCAGACCGGACAGGAACCGGCGCATAATCCGTCAGGGCGCATTTGTGGAGAGACACAATTAGCAAAATGCAATCGCATTTGGATCCCGACCAGATCCTCGACATGGTCACCTCTTCCCTCGATAGCGACAAAGCCGAAGACGTGCTGTCCATTCCACTGGGCGGCAAATCGTCGGTGGCCGACTATATGGTGATCGCAAGCGGCACCTCGTCGCGTCAGGTGGCGGCCATGGCCGAGCATCTGGAATTCCGGCTGAAACAGGCCGGTGTCGAAATCCTGGGCCTTGAGGGCATGCGCCAGGCGGACTGGGTGCTGATCGACGCGAATGACGTCATCGTTCACCTGTTCCGCCCGGAAGTTCGTGAATTCTACGGGCTTGAGCGCATGTGGGCCGGTGACGGCCCGCAGGAAGTGGTCACCGTCGGCAGCTAGCCGGCAGTGAATGCCGTTCCACGCCGGCGCGGCGTCGCGCGTCCCGCCGGTTTTCATCCGCTTGCCCCGAGGCGGCAGTAGCGGGAGTGCTTTCATGAAACTCGTCATCCTTGCCGTCGGCCGTGGCCGCGCCACGCCGGAACAGGAACTTGCCACCGAATGGCTGGCGAGGCTGCCGCAAGGCGGCGAGCTCATCGAGGTGGAATCGAAACTTCCAGCAGGCGATGCGCGCCGCATGGACGAGGGACAGCGCCTGTTGCGCCACTGCCCGGACAATATCCCCCTTGTCGCCTGCGACCCGCGTGGCCGGGACACCTCGTCCGAAGCGATGGCAAAACTGCTGGCGCGCTGGCGCGACACCGGCATGGCATCCGCGTGCTTCGCCATTGGCGGCGCCGACGGCCATTCGCAGGAGCTGCTGGAGCGTGCCGAGGCCCGGATCGCCTTCGGCAGCGCCACATGGCCGCATATGCTGTTCCGCGCGATGCTGGCCGAACAGCTCTACCGGGCGACGATGATTCTCGCCGGCCACCCCTACCACCGGGGAAACTGACAGGCTATAAGACAGCATGTCCAGCACCGATTCCCAATCGACCAGTAACGGGCCCGTCATCCTGTGCATCATGGATGGCTGGGGCCTGTCACACGGCCATGAGCATAATGCCGTGGCGCTTGCCGACACGCCGAATGTCGACGCGCTGTTCGCGGCCTGGCCGCATGCGAGGCTGTCCGCATCGGGACGTGATGTCGGGCTTCCCGACGGGCAGGTCGGCAAGTCCGAGGTCGGGCACATGAATATCGGGGCCGGCCGGGTGGTCATGCAGGACCTGCCCCGGATCAACGCGGCCATGGAAGACGGCTCGCTTGCCGCGCATCCGGAACTGGCGGCGCTTGGCGCGATGCTGGCCGAGAGTGGCGGGCGCGTGCATGTCATGGGGCTGATGTCCAGCGGCGGCGTGCATTCGCACCGGGACCAGATGTTGGCGGTCATCAATGGTCTTCACGCCACCGGCGCCGGAATCATCCTCCATCCTTTCACCGACGGGCGCGATGTGCTGCCGAAGATGGCACAGGACGAGCTTCCTGCCTTTCTGGCGTCGCTTCCGGCTGGCGTGGCTGTCGGCACGCTGGCGGGCCGCTATTTCGCCATGGACCGCGACAACAGGTGGGAGCGCACAAAAGCTGCCTATGACGCCATCGCGCACGGCGAAGGCATCACGGCGCCGGATGCGCAAACAGCGCTCGCGATGTCCTATGACAATGGCGAGACCGACGAGTTCGTCACGCCAAAGGTGATTGCCGGCTATGACGGCATGCGCGAGGGCGATGCGGTGGTGATGGTCAATTTCCGCGCCGACCGGGTGCGCCAGACCCTGTCCTGCTGGCTGTATCCTGAAGAGACGGGGTTCGTGCCGCAACCGGTCGCGCTCGCCGGTGGCATCGCCATGACATCCTATTCGGCGCGGCTCGACAGGAAGATGACGGTCCTGTTCGGCCCGCAACAGATCAGCGGCACCCTTGGCGCGGCGGTCGCCGAGGCCGGGCGTCGCCAGCTGCGCCTTGCCGAGACCGAGAAATATCCGCATGTCACCTTTTTCCTGAACGGGGGCGATGAAGCCGTGGCAGAGGGCGAGGACCGTGTTCTTGTTCCCTCGCCGAAGGTGGCGACCTATGACCTGCAGCCGGAGATGAGCGCCGCCGGCGTTCTGCAGGCCGCGCTGGACAGCATCGAAGCCGTGCGCCATGACCTGCTGGTGATCAATTTCGCCAACCCCGACATGGTCGGCCATACTGGCGATCTCGATGCGGCCGTTCGCGCCGTCGAGACAGTGGACGGCTGTGTGGGACGGCTTGCCGAAGCGGTGCTGGCAAAGGGCGGGAAGATGCTGGTCACGGCCGATCACGGCAATTGCGAGGTGATGTGGGACGATGCCGCCGGTTCGCCGCACACAGCGCATACCACGAACCTTGTTCCGGTGATCCTTGTCGGCGCCGACCGGGGAACACAGCTTGCCGACGGGCGGCTTGCCGACCTTGCGCCGAGCCTGCTTGCCATGATGGGAATCACCCCGCCTTCCGGGATGACGGGCCGGCCCCTGCAATCAGTGGCCGGCAGCTGACGCGCTGCGGTGCCAAATCGTTGCAAAACGCAAATACACCATTACATTAGCCCTACTGCGTGATCGCGCCTCAAGGAGCTTGGAATTATGGAAAACTGGACCCGCGTAAGCCGCCTTCGCCCGTGGCATGTGGCTGTTTTCTGCGCTGCTATCTTCATGGCGGGCATGATGGCTCCGACACTGACCACGGCGCAATCATCGTCGAAGGAAGAGGTGTATCGCCAGCTTGGCCTGTTTGGTGACATCTTCCAGCGGGTGCGCGAAAGCTATGTCGACGAAATCGACGATGGCGAGCTGATCGAGGCTGCCATCACCGGCATGCTGACCTCGCTTGATCCGCACTCGACCTTCCTCAACACCGAGAATTTCTCCGAGATGCAGGAACAGACCAAGGGCCGGTTCGGCGGCCTTGGCGTCGAGATCACCATGGACCAGGGCATGGTCAAGGTTGTGTCGCCGATCGATGACACGCCGGCTGCCGGCGCCGGGCTCCAGCCCGAGGATTACCTGATCGCCGTCGATGACGTCTCGATCATCGGCATGCAGCTGTCCGAGGCTGTCGAGAAGCTCCGCGGCGAGGTCGGCTCGAAGGTCACCATCAAGGTCCAGCGCGGCCAGCTGGAGCCGTTCGACGTGACCATCATCCGCGATTTCATCAAGATTCGCTCTGTCCGGTCCGAGATTTTCGACGGCATCGGCTATGTGCGGCTGACCACATTCTCGGAACAGACAACACCGGGGCTGATTGAAGCTGTCGACGATTTCTTCCGCGAAGAGGGTGACGCGCTGAAGGGCGTGGTGCTCGACCTGCGCAACAACCCGGGCGGCCTCCTGACCGAGGCGATCTCGGTCTCCGACGCGTTTCTGGAAGAAGGCGAGATCGTATCCACCCGCGGCCGCGACGCCAGCGGCGGCTCGCATGTTTACGCCAAGCCCGGTGACATCGCCCGCGGCCTGCCCATGGTGGTGCTGATCAACAGCGGATCGGCCTCGGCGTCGGAAATTGTTGCCGGCGCGCTGAAGGACCACAAGCGGGCGATCATCCTTGGCACACGTTCCTTCGGCAAAGGCTCGGTCCAGTCGGTGATTCCGATCTCCAGCACCTCTGCCATCCGCCTGACAACGGCGCGCTATTACACGCCCTCGGGTGTGTCGATCCAGGCGCGCGGCATTATGCCGGATATCGAGGTCGAACTGGCGCGGATCGAGGCTGTCGAAGGCGGTATTGTGCGCGAGGAAGACCTTCGCGGCGCGCTTGACGGCAGCGAGGCGGCAGAAAATGACACTGACGAGACTGCTGCCGAGGATGCAGAAGAAGATGCCGGTCCGGTCGACCAGTCGAAGATCGACTACCAGCTGGCTCGTGCGCTCGACCTGATTCGCGGTGTGTCTGTATTCGGTGCCCTGAAGCCTGCTTCATGAACGACATTCCCTACGCCGATCGTCCCTATCGCCCCTGTGTCGGCATCTTCCTGCTGAATGCCGACAACATGCTGTTTGCCGGCCGCCGGATCGACAACCGCGCCGAAGCCTGGCAGATGCCGCAGGGCGGGATTGATCATGGCGAAACGGTGATGGAAGCCTGCCTTCGGGAGATGGGCGAGGAAATCGGCACGCGGCAGGCCGAACTGCTGCAGGAGCATGACGAATGGCTCCACTATGACATTCCGCAGCCGCTTGCAGACAGGCTGTGGCACGGGCGGTATCGCGGCCAGAAGCAGCGCTGGGTGGCATTGCGCTACACCGGCACCGACGCCGATATCAATATCGAGACAGCGGAACCGGAATTCTGCGAATGGCGCTGGATCGCGCCGCGCGAGCTTGTCGATCTCGCCGTCCCGTTCAAGCGCGATGTCTATCAGACGCTGATGGACAGCTTTTCGGGACTGATCGAGGGGCCTGAGGCCGGGCTTTTGCATTCCGTAACCGGATTTGTTCTAGAGAGCGGCGAGCACCGCGTTCAGGAAGTCCGCCTCGGCACCGGACGCCGCATCGGCGCGGGCCTTGATGGCATCGCGGTCGGCATTGTCCAGTTCCTCTGCACGCTCGGTCAGGATGGTCACGGCCTCGCCCGATACATCGGCGAGCCCGCCATCGATCATGATACGGCTGGCAACGCGGCCATTCTCGTGGACCTCGACAATGCCGCGGGTCAGGTCGGACAGCAGCGGCGCATGCCGTGGCAGGACACCGAACAGGCCTTCCGAACCCGGTGCGACAACCATCTGCACAGGCTTCTGGACCATGATGTTCGCCGGTGTGACCAGCTCGAGTTGCGTGGTTTCGGCCATCGCCTCAATACTCCCTTGCCGTCAGGGCGCCGCTCAGGCGGCGTCCTGCATCAGCTTCTTGCCCTTCTCGATGGCCTCTTCGATGGTGCCGACCATGTAGAAGGCGGCTTCCGGAAGATGGTCATACTCGCCCGAGATGATGCCGGCGAAACCGGCGATCGTGTCATCAAGGCTGACAAGCACGCCCGGCGAACCGGTGAACACCTCGGCAACATGGAACGGCTGCGAGAGGAAACGCTGGATCTTGCGGGCGCGTGCCACAGTCAGCTTGTCCTCTTCGGACAGTTCGTCCATGCCGAGAATGGCGATGATGTCCTGCAGCGACTTGTACTGCTGCAGCACTTCCTGAACGTTACGGGCGACTTCGTAGTGACGGTCGCCGACAATCCGCGGGTCGAGCATGCGCGACGAGGAGTCGAGCGGGTCAACAGCCGGGTAGATGCCGAGCTCGGCAATCTGGCGCGACAGAACCGTTGTCGCATCGAGGTGCGCGAACGAGGTGGCCGGTGCCGGGTCGGTCAGGTCGTCGGCCGGGACGTAAATGGCCTGGACCGAGGTGATCGAACCCTTGGTGGTGGTGGTGATCCGCTCCTGCAGGGCGCCCATGTCGGTGGCCAGCGTCGGCTGGTAACCCACCGCCGAAGGAATACGGCCGAGCAGCGCCGACACTTCCGAGCCGGCCTGGGTGAAGCGGAAGATGTTGTCGACGAAGAACAGGACGTCCTGGCCTTCCTCGTCACGGAAATATTCGGCAAGCGTCAGGCCGGTCAGGGCAACGCGCGAGCGTGCGCCCGGCGGCTCGTTCATCTGGCCGTAGACCAGCGCGGCCTTGGAGCCCTCGCCATCGGTCTTGATCACGCCGGATTCAACCATCTCGTGATACAGGTCGTTGCCCTCGCGGGTACGCTCGCCGACACCGGCGAAGACCGAGTAGCCGCCATGCGCTTTCGCGACGTTGTTGATGAGTTCCATGATCAGGACGGTCTTGCCGACACCGGCGCCGCCAAACAGGCCGATCTTGCCGCCCTTGGCGTAAGGCGCGAGAAGGTCAACGACCTTGATGCCTGTCACCAGTATCTCGGCTTCTGTCGACTGGTCGACATATTCCGGTGCCGGGCGGTGGATCGGATATTGCTTGGCCGACTTGACCGGCTGGCCTTCGTCAACCGGCTCGCCGATGACGTTCAGGATGCGGCCAAGGGTCTCCGGTCCGACAGGAACGGTGATCGGGGCACCTGTGTCGGCGGCGTCCGCGCCGCGAACCAGACCTTCGGTCGAGTCCATGGCGATGGTCCGTACCGAGGACTCGCCAAGATGCTGGGCCACCTCGAGAACAAGGCGCTGGCCGTTATTGTCAACCTCGAGGGCGTTCTGAATGGCCGGAAGGTGGCCTTCGAACGCGACATCGACAACGGCGCCGATGACCTGACTGATTTTGCCGATATTGTTCGCCATTTTATCCTACTCCGCGTTTGAGTCTGGTTCCGGTTACACCGCTTCGGCGCCGGAGATAATTTCGATCAGTTCCTTGGTGATGGTCGCCTGGCGGGTCCGGTTATAGACCAGGGTCAGGCGTTCGATCAGGTCGCCCGCATTGCGGGTCGCGTTGTCCATGGCGGTCATCCGCGCCGCCAGCTCGGCAGCCGATGATTCCAGCAGGGCGCTGTAGACCTGGGTTGAGATGTTGCGCGGCAGGACCGCAGCAAGAAGCTCTTCCTCGTCGGGCTCGTACTCATAGGAGACGCCGGCATCATCATCCTGCGTGTCCTCGCCGACTTCGGCGGGGATCAGGCGCTTCAGCGTGACTTCCTGCGAGATCGCCGACTTGAACTTGTTGAAGATCACGGTGCAGACATCGAACTCGCCGGCTTCGAAGCCGTTGCGGACCGTCTCGCCGATCGAGGCGGCATCGGCATATTCCACCGCAGTGCCCTGAATGCCCTCGAGGCTGTCGATATAGGAATCGCCCAGCTCGCGGCGAAGCGCGTCAGCCGACTTGCGCCCGACCATCAGCAGCTTGACCGTCTTGCCCTCGCCGCGAAGGCGCGCGACCTCGGTGCGGGTCTGGCGGGTGATGGCACCGTTGAAGCCGCCGCACAGGCCGCGGTCAGCGGAAACGACCACCAGAAGATGGGTGTTGTCCTTGCCGTTGCCGACGAGAAGCTGCGGCGCGGATATCGGATCGGCCTTGCTTGCAAGCGAATTGACGATCTGCTGCATGCGGTCGGCATAGGGACGCCCCTTTTCAGCGGAGTCCTGCGCGCGGCGCAGCTTGGCCGCCGCGACCATCTTCATGGCCGAGGTGATCTTCTGCGTCGACTTCACGCTGTTGATGCGTGTTTTTAGGTCCTTAAGCGATGGCATCCATCACACTCCCTTAACCGGCCTTCGGGCCGGCGCCTTCACAGCGCCCTGCCCGCCGGCCGTACATCCGGACAGGCCTCAGGCGAAGCTCTTGCTGTAGGCCTCGATGGCGGCCTTCAGCTTGCCTTCGGTTTCCTCGGACAGCTTCTGCTCGTCACGGATCGTGTCGAGAACGTCGGCCGATGCACCGCGAAGATGCTCGAGAAGTCCGGCTTCGAAGCGACCGATATCGGAAACAGCAACGCCGTCGAGATAACCGTTCACGCCCGCGAAGATCACGGCAACCTGCTCTTCAACCTTCATCGGGCTGTATTGCGGCTGCTTCAGAAGCTCGGTCAGGCGCGCGCCACGCTCGAGAAGGGCGCGGGTCGATGCGTCCATGTCCGAGGCGAACTGCGCGAAAGCGGCCATCTCGCGATACTGGGCAAGCTCCAGCTTCACCGAGCCGGCAACCTGCTTCATCGCCTTGATCTGGGCGGCCGAACCAACACGGCTGACCGACAGGCCGACATTCACCGCCGGGCGGATGCCCTTGTAGAACAGTTCGGTCTCGAGGAAGATCTGGCCGTCGGTGATCGAGATCACGTTGGTCGGGATATAGGCCGACACGTCACCAGCCTGGGTTTCGATGACCGGAAGGGCGGTCAGCGAACCGGAGCCGTTCTCGTCATTCATCTTCGCGGCGCGCTCGAGAAGGCGCGAGTGAAGATAGAAGACGTCACCCGGGTAGGCTTCACGGCCTGGCGGGCGACGGAGAAGAAGGCTCATCTGGCGGTAGGCGACGGCCTGCTTGGACAGGTCGTCATAAACAACCAGCGCATGCATGCCGTTGTCGCGGAAATACTCGCCCATCGCACAGGCGGTGTAGGGTGCGAGGAACTGCATCGGTGCCGGGTCCGAAGCGGTCGCGGCGACGACGATGGAATATTCCAGCGCGCCCTGCTCTTCCAGCGAGCGGACGATCTGGGCAACGGCCAATGATCAGCTCGCGCTGGCCACGGCCGATCGGGATCAGGCTGTCGATGGCCTTGAGGCCGGTCTGCATCGGCTCATGAACCGATTTGCGGGGCATGATGCCGGGCGCCTTTACCTCGACCCGGTTGCGGGTGACGTCTTTCAGCGGGCCCTTGCCGTCAATCGGGTTGCCGAGCGCGTCGACGACGCGGCCAAGCAGGCCCCGGCCGACGGGGGCATCAACAATAGAGGCTGTCCGGCGGACAACGTCGCCTTCCTTGATGGCGCGGTCATCGCCGAAGATCACGATACCGACATTGTCGCTTTCGAGGTTCAGGGCCATGCCCTTGACGCCACTCTCGAACTCGACCATCTCGCCGGCCTGCACCTCGTCAAGGCCGTGGACGCGCGCGATGCCGTCGCCAACGGACAGGACACGCCCGACCTCGGCAACTTCGGCGTCACTGCCGAAATTGGCGATCTGTTCCTTCAGGATTGCTGAGATTTCAGCCGCACGAATATCCATCACGCTATACCCTTCATAGCTGTTTCAAGCCGGTTCAGTTTGGTTTTGACCGACGTGTCAATCATCCGCGACCCGATGCGAACCACCAGGCCTCCGATCAGCGACGGATCCACATGCATGGAAAGCGAGAGCTTGTCGCTGCCGGCGAGTTTGGCCACCGCTGCCTCGACACGCGCGCGGCGCGCATCGTCAAGCTCGATGGCCGAGATCACCTCTGCCGACACCTGTCCGCGGCGGCGGGCATGTTCGGCCAGAAAGGCGTTAATAATACGTGTGAGGGCGTGAAGCCTGCCGTTGGAGGCGACTGTGCCCGCAAACCGGACGGTAAGCGCGTCGGCGCCGGCCTTTTCCAGAATGGCCGTGATGGCCTTTGTCTGATCGGTCCAGGAGATGGCCGGAGACCCGACGAGTGTCTTCATCTCGTCATTGCCGGAGACCAGCTCGGCGAGGCCGGTCATGTCGGCAACGACGGCATCGACCTTTCCAGCTTCCTCGGCCAGCGCGTACAGCGCACCAGCATAGCGACCTGCAAGACCCTTAGCGCTAGAACTCAACGACGTGTCCTCATCAAAAAGGAGAATGTGTCTGCACCGAGGCGCACAGAACATTTGCATCGGTGTGGGAGCTATCATACCCGTCGCCGAAAGGCAAGCGTGGAAGCCGTGTAAAATGCAGTTCGGCGATCCCCTGCCGGCCCCCTTTGCCAGCCACCGGATCAGACAAAGCTGTAGGGATCGATATCCACCTGCAGGCGCACACCCGAAGGCAGCTTCACAGTGGCAAGCCAGCCTTGGATAACAGCCTGTATGTCCACAGTCTTCTCGACCTGAACCAGCGCCCGTCCGCGGTGCTTGCCGCGAAGAAAGCCGAGCGGCGCAACACTTGGTCCGTAAACCGATACACCGTGAAAATTCGGACGCGACGCGGCCAGCGCCTGCATCGCCGCGTGCAGACGCTGCGAGTCGTTCGCCGAAAGAACGATCGCCGCCAGCCTCGCAAAGGGCGGCATACCCGCAATCCGGCGGGATTCAGCCTCGGCCTTGAGAAATTTGTCGCGATCACCGGACAGCAGGGCCCTCATCACCGGTGTTTCCGTGTCGGTTGTCTGCAGCATCGCAAGGCCCGGCCGTTCGGCCCGGCCGGCACGGCCTGCGACCTGTGCCAGCATGGCAAAGGTCCGTTCGGCAGCGCGCAGGTCACCGCCGGCGAGACCAAGGTCGGCATCGACAATCCCGACAAGCGTCAGGCCGGGAAAATGGTGCCCCTTTGCCACCATCTGCGTGCCGATGATGATATCGACCTCGCCATCGGTGACCGACCGGACAAAAGCCTCGGCACTGGCCGGTGTTGTCACGGTATCGCTCGAGAACACCGCGAACCTGGCTTCGGGAAAGCGGTTCAGTACTTCTTCGGCAAGCCGTTCCACCCCCGGACCGCAGGCCTGCATGCTGTCTTCCTCGCCGCATTCGGCACAATCGCGCTGCGGGCGCGCCTCATAGCCGCAATAATGGCATTTCAGCCGGCCGGCCAGCCGGTGTGTCACCATCCAGCTGTCGCAATTCGGGCAGGTGACCTTGTGGCCGCAACTGCCGCACAGCGTAAGCGGCGCATAGCCCCGGCGGTTCAGGAACAGCAGCGACTGCTCGCCGGCCTCCAGCCGCTCGTTGACGGCCTCGACCAGCGGCGGGGCAAGCCAGGTGCCACGCTCCGGAGGTGTGCGGCGCAAATCGACGGCGCGGATCTCCGGAAGCTGTGCCAGGCCGATCCGTTTCGGCAGCGCGATGCGGCGATATCGCGGCGGGTCCCCCGCCATGCCTGCATTCACCCAGCTTTCCAGCGACGGTGTCGCGGTGGCGAGAACCACCGGGCAGGATTCGAGCCGCGCCCGCAGCACCGCCATGTCACGGGCGTGATAGACCACCTGGTCTTCCTGCTTGTAGGCCTGCTCATGCTCTTCATCGACAACGATCAGCCCGAGCCTTGCAAAAGGCAGGAACAAGGCTGAGCGCGCGCCGACAACAACCTGCGCGGCGCCGGTATGGGCATGGCGCCAGGCACGGCGCTTGCGCGTCGGGGCGACATCCGAGTGCCATTCCACCGGCATCACGCCGAACCTGTCATGGAAGCGCTGTTTCCAGGCAGCCGACAGCGCGATTTCGGGGAGCAGGATCAGGACCTGCCGCCCGGCATCAAGGCAGCGCTGCACCGCATCGAAATAGACTTCGGTCTTTCCCGACCCGGTCACCCCGTCGAGAAGGAAGGAAGAGAACCCCTTGCCAAGACGCGCCGCGACCTCGGCTGCCGCGGCCTGCTGGTCCTCGGACAGGCCGGGACCGGCGCCGGCGCGGGCCGGCGGCGGGGGGGATTCATCACTGACAAGGACCGCCTCCAGCGAGCCTGCAGCCTCCATGCCGGTGACGACGCCGGCACTGACGCCAGCCTCGCGCTGGAGCTCTGCCGACGCCATCGCGCCTGCCACGCCGAGAATCTCCGCCACCCGCTGCCGCGCCGCGGTGAGTTTCTCGGCCTCGGGCAGGCGCTCCGGACGGCGGAACAGCTTTCGCTGCGGAGGCGGCTGCAGGGCCTGCGGCTGGCTGAGCGCCATTTTCGCCACACTGCCGATCGGCGCCATCGTCCATGCCGCCACCCGTTCCAGGAAATCAACAAAGCGCGGTTCCAGCGGTGGCAGTGCGGGCACCTCGCAGACAGCCTTCAATGTCTCCGGCGGCACGTCCCCCTCGCCCGGTCCCAGAACGATGCCGTGAAGCTGGCGCGGCCCGAACGGTACGCCGACAATGGTGCCGCGCGGCAACGGGCCGTGACCTGCCGCGGTATAGTCAAAGGCGCGGTCGAGCGGCACCGCGACGGCGACCCGCACCGTCGTTACGGCTGTTTCGCTGTCGGTTGCAGGGTTCACGGTCTGTCTTGCTCCGCCGGTTGATCTGGCCGGCTCTCGGTTTTCGGGTGTCCGGCAAGTGGATTTGCCCGCAGGTGGATTTGCCTACAGGTGGATTTGCCGGGCGGCTTGCGATACACTCCGCGCACCGGCACCGCCGCCACCAACCTACACCTTCAGAGCAGGTTTCCCGACATGAAAATTTTCCTCGACAGCGCCGACATCAATGAAATCAAGACCTATATCGACACCGGTTTCGTCGATGGCGTGACCACCAACCCGTCGCTGATCGCCAAGTCCGGCCGCAATATTCTCGAGGCGATTTCCGAAATCTGCTCGCTTGTCGATGGTCCGGTCAGCGCCGAGGTGGCGGCCACAGATTACGAGACGATGATTGCCGAAGGCCGCAAGCTCGCCAAACTTGCCGACAATGTGACGGTGAAGGTGCCGCTGACCGAGGACGGGCTCCGCACCTGCCGCACGCTGAGTGACGAGGGCACCGACGTCAATGTCACCCTCTGCTTCACCGCGGGCCAGGCGCTCCTGGCGGCCAAGGCCGGCGCCACCTTCATCTCGCCTTTTGTCGGACGCCTCGATGATATCGGCCAGGACGGCATGGGGCTTATCGAGGAAATCGTCACCATCTACGACCAGTGCAGCACACAGAATATCGTCGACGCCGCCATGCTTGGCGCCGATGTCGCCACCCTGCCCCCGAAAATTCTGGGCGCGCTCTACAAGCATCCGCTGACCGACAAGGGCCTTGCCGCCTTCATTTCCGACTGGGAAGGCACCGGCCAGTCGATTCTCTAGGCGCATGGGCGGCGGCGGCAATCGCACAGCCTGGCTTGCCTGGCTGGAGAGTGAGCGCCGATACGGTGCCAACACCCTTGCTGCCTATGAATCCGATCTCGACGACTATCTCGGCTATGCCGGCGGTGACGCCGGCAGCGCACCCCCTGACAGGCGGCGCTTTCGCGGCTGGCTGGCCGACATGGCCGGGCGTGGCCTTGCCCGTACCACCGTGGCGCGCCGGGTCTCGGCGCTGAGGAGCTTTTATCGCTTTTGCGGACGCACCGGCCGGATCGACATCAATGACCTGTCATGGCTTCGCGCGCCGCGTCCGCCAAAATCGGTTCCCAAGCCGGTCTCGGAGGAGGACGCGCGCGCGCTTCTTGCCGCGATCTTCAGGCGGCGCGGCGACGACTGGGCCAAGCAGCGCGATTTTGCCTTGCTGATGATGCTCTATGGCAGCGGTTTGCGCATTTCCGAGGCGCTCGACCTGACAAGGCGGGATGTGCCCCTTGGTGACTGGCTGCGGATCACCGGCAAGGGCGGCAAGATTCGCGAGGTGCCGGTGCTGCCGGCCATTGCCGAGGCGGTGGCCGCCTATGTCGGGGCCTGCCCGTTCGATGGCGGGCCTGACGCACCGCTCTTCGTCAGTGCCCGCGGCAACGCCTTCGGCGCACGGGCGGCGCAAAGGCTGGTGGAATCACTGCGGCTCGAACTCAGCCTTCCGGCGCATGTCACACCGCATGCGCTTCGCCACGCCTTTGCCACGCATCTTCTTGGAAACGGAGCCGATCTTCGTGCCATTCAGGAACTGCTTGGCCATGCCAGCCTGTCGACGACACAGCGCTACACCAATGTGGACGAGGCGCATCTGCTGCGCCTTCATCGCGAGACTCATCCCCGCTCCGGATAGGCTTGCCTGCCTGCAAGGCGGGGTGGCTACATATGAATGGCGCGGCCGTCGACGGCGAGCGCGGCTTCTTTCACCGCCTCGTTCAGGGTTGGATGGCCATGGCAGGTGCGGGCGATATCCTCTGAGGACGCGCCGAAAGCCATTGCCGTGGCGCATTCATGGATGATCGTGCCGGCCTCATGACCGATGATATGCACGCCGAGAACACGGTCGGTCCCGGCGTCGGCCAGGATTTTCACGAAACCGTCGGGATGACCCTGGGCACGGGCGCGGCTGTTTGCCGAAAACGGGAAACTGCCCTTCTTGTACTCGATGCCGGCTTCCTTCAGCGCTTCCTCGCTCTTGCCGAGGGTGGCCACTTCCGGCGCGGTATAGACGATCCCCGGCACCAGATCGTAATCGACATGGCCGGCATGGCCCGCCATCATCTCGACTGCGGCAACACCGTCCTCCTCGGCCTTGTGGGCCAGCATCGGGCCGTCGATCACGTCACCGATGGCATAGACATCCTCGACCGATGTCTCGAAGCGCGCATCGACCTTGATGCGGCCGCGTTCGGTCAAAGCGATGCCGGCCTCTTCCAGCCCCAGCCCGTCGGTTGCCGGATGACGGCCGACGGCGACAAGCGCCACATCGGCCTTGATCGTCTCGGCATCGCCGCCACCGGCAGGCTCGACTGTCAGGCTGACGCCCGTCTTGGTTGCCTTGGCCGATTTCACCGCCGTCTTCAGGCGGAAGCGAAGCCCCTGCTTCTTCGCCATCGCGGTGAATTTCTTGGCGATCTCGTCATCCATGCCGGGCAGAATCCGCGGCAGAAACTCGATCACCTCGACCTCGGCGCCAAGCCGCGCCCAGACCGTGCCGAGCTCGAGCCCGATATAGCCGGCGCCGATAACGATCAGCTTCTTCGGCACTTTCGGAAGCGCCAGCGCACCGGTGGAGCTGACGATCCGGGTCTCGTCGATCTCGATCCCGGGAAGGCTCGATGCGTGGCTTCCTGTTGCGATCAGGATCCGCTCGGCCTCGTAGCTTCCGGCATCCGCACCGTCGGTCACCGTCACCTTGCCGGCACCGTCGATACGGGCGGCGCCCTGCAGGCGCGTCACCTTGTTCTTCTTGAAAAGGAAATCGATGCCTGTTGTCAGGCTGTCGACGATCTTGTCCTTGCCCCGCATCATCTTCGGCAGGTCGAGCTTGACGCTGCCAAGTTCGATTCCCAGCTCGCCAAGGCCGCCGCCGGCCGCATCGGCATAATGCTCCGACGCGTTCAGCAGCGCTTTCGACGGGATGCATCCCACATTCAGGCAGGTGCCGCCGAGGGTCGTGCGTTTTTCAACGCAGGCCACGCTCATGCCGAGCTGTGCGGCGCGGATGGCGGCAACGTAGCCGCCAGGGCCTGCGCCAATCACGATCAGGTCGAATCTGGTCTCGCTCATCTGGGTCCCCCGGGTGGAATGCGGCACGCCTCGTTGTCAAACGGCCGGCGCGCTGGCCGTTCACAATGAATCAGACGCCAAGAACGATCCGCCGCGGATCCTCGACAAGTTCCTTGATGCGGGCAAGGAAGGAGACCGCCTCTCGTCCGTCGATGATCCGGTGGTCATAGGAAAGCGCCAGATACATCATCGGGCGAATCACGATGGCGTCATCGACCACGACAGGGCGTTTCTCGATCTTGTGCATGCCGAGAATGCCGGCCATGTCGTCCGGCGTGATCTTGCCGTTGCGGGCGCGGTCGCCGAAATCGGCGATGCGGGTCTCGATCTCGGCAAGGCCGAGGCCGCCGGCGTCACGCACCACCGGAACGACGAGTCCCTGCGGCGTGCCGACGGCAACCCCGATATTATAGTAGTTCTTGTAGATGATGTCGGTGCCGTCGATTTCGGCGTTCACCGCTGGAAATTCCTGAAGCGCCTTGATCGAGGCCAGCACGAACATGCCCATGAAGCCGAGACGGGTGCCGTAGGCGGCCTCGAATTCCTGCCGGTAGGTACTGCGGAGCGCCATCAGCGCGGTCATGTCGACCTCGTTGAAGGTGGTCAGCATCGCCGCCGTGTTCTGCGCCGCCTTCAGGCGCGAGGCGATGACCTGGCGCAGCTTCGACATCGGCACGCGTTCCTCGCGGGCGGCGTCTTCGGGGCGCGGCTGCTGGCGCGGCATCTGCTGGGCCGGCGCGGCTGCCGGGGCCGACGCGGCCGGCGCGCCCTTCATATGGGCCAGAACGTCGGCCTTGGTCAGCCTGCCATCGACGCCGGTCCCGTTAATCGCAGACGGGTTCAGATTGTTTTCCTCAACAAGACGGCGTACCGCCGGTGACAGCGGGTGATCGCTCGGCGCGACCGGCGCGGCCACAGGTTCTTCCCTGCCTTGCTCCGCCTTGACGGGGGCCGCCTTCGCAGCCACCGG
>LUMQ01000408.1_pt1 | contig 18842 bp, 7 predicted proteins | sample 729621 | NCBI WGS metagenome assembly LUMQ01 (sample SAMN03860259, study PRJNA289734) | marine metagenome | biome: seawater column; feature: ocean; material: water; isolation source: Red Sea water column Station 12 - depth 25m | place: Saudi Arabia: Red Sea | collected 2011-10-15 | depth 25 m | reverse complement strand
GTGTAGTAAAGGTTGCTACCCTCTGTCAGGTTATCGGTGGTCTTACTAGCAAGGCGAGTATCAAAACGAGCATCTGTGTAGAAGATATTTGTGCTACCTTCAGTAACATTATCGGTATTGATGTCTGCTTGAGTTACAGACAGTTGACCACCAGCACTAAGTTCAATACCAGTACCGTATGTGCAGTGTGTACGGGTTCTAGCAGCGGTTGTAAAGAGGTTTGTGGAACCTTCGGTTACATTATCAGTATCGATGTCTGCCTGCGTTACAGTAAGCGTATAGGTGCCTGCTACGTCATTGTATGCCTTAGTAATACCTGTACCAGCAACAATAAGAGCATCGACTCTATCATCGACACGCTCATCAGTGTAATAAAGGTTAGATCCCTCAGTAAGGTTAGTAGTGCTATGATTGCTAATATCAGATACTTGACCAGTTACGTTACCTGTAAGAGCACCTGTGATTGCAGTAATGTTTGCAGCATCAGCAAAGATTCCTTGCCAACGAACAGAAGATGTACCCAAATCATAAGTGCTATCTGCAGCAGGATTAAGATCCTTAGCAGTAGACGTTGCACCTGTTAGATTACCAACTAAATCGGAAGTGATTTCGTTGGCAGCAAAATCACCGTTAGCATCACGAAGGACGAGGTTATTTGCTGAGTTGTTTGATGTAGAAGCAACGTTGATTGTTGTATTACCAGCAACACCATCAGCATTGGTCAGTGTAATACCAGAAGATGCTGTAACGGCGAGTGTGCGTTGTGCGTAGGTGTTTGCAGCAGTTCTTACAACATAACCAGTACCTGCCATTGCAGCAAGGGCAGTGATATCAGCATCATCATATGTTGTAGTAATAGTAACGTTCTGAGATCCATCGAAGGAGACGTTACCGTTAACAACACCATCAACAGTGATTGTACGAGCAGTTTTGAAAGTATCAGCGGTAAGAGCATTACCTTGAATACCAGCACCAGCACCAGTGCCAGCAGCAACAGTGATAATGTTGGCGGCAAAGTTACCAGAGGAGTCACGATTAACAACTGTAGATGCAGTGTTTGCAGTTGCAGTTGTCATGCTGTCCAAAAGGTCAGCGTTCAGATTGTTGATCTTGTCTGTTGTAGGAATAACCAGAGCAGGACCAGAAGAAACTTGAGATGTGATCTGACCGTCTACAGTCAGAGTACCATCAATGTTGGCATTGGCATCAACATCAAGAGATGTGCCAGACCCAGTAATATGAACAGAACCAGCACGAAGAGCACCGTCTGTACCAGTAAGAACTTCAGAGGAGTTACTTGCACTTGTTAAGAATGCGAATTCTTGGGAGGATCTGTCGAATCCAAAGAAACCAATTTTCGCAGAGCCGTCGTAATAACGGAACTCAACACCACGATCCTTACCGTCGTTAGACGCGGGTGCTGTGTCACCACCCACAGTAATAATAGGGTCATCGAGAGTTGTGACCGTAGAATTGACAGTAGTGGTTGTTCCATTGACAGTGAGGTTTCCAGTAATAGTAAGGTTGGATTCAGCAGTTACATCACCGCCAACATCCAAAGTTCCACGAATATCTGTGTTGCCATTGTCAGTATCAACAGTGAACTTATCAACAGCAGATGCATTTTGAATGGCAAATTCTTTATTGTCTGCAGTGATAGTAACATTATCATGAGTTACTAATGCACCAGAGATGTCTGCAGAGTTATTAAGATCCAGAGCACCATTGATTTCGGTAGCACCATAGATTCTTGCAGCACCACCAACAGCAAGGTTCTTACCAATACCAGCACCACCAGTCAGACGGAATGCACCATCTGCAGCGTATGTACCAGTCAGAGTTTGCTGTGAGTTTGCAGTCAGAGTTGTGACACCAGATACACCGAATGTATCATTGATCTGAGTTGCATCACCAACAGTCAGTGTACCGATGATATTTGTATTGCCGTTGTCAGAATCAACTGTAAACTTATCAACTCCACTTCCATTTTCAACAATGAACGATTCGTTATCAGCACGAAGTCTAAGAGTATCATTGATTCTGGTTTCACCATCAACAGTTAAGGTGCCATCGATTTGTGTATTACCAGAAGAGGAAGCAACAGTAAACTTGTCGGTAGTGCCACTTCTAACTGCAAAGTTGGCATCGACATCAACAGTACCGTTGAATTCTGTTGCACCAGTAACAGTGAGTTGAGAACCGAAGGTTACATTGTTATCAACATTCAAGGTAGAGTTCAACTCAGTATGACCATCAGCAGTCAGAGTTCCTTCAATGTTGGTGTTACCAGTTACATTGTCAACAAAGAACTTGTCGGTTGTGCCGTTTCTAACAGCGAAGTCTGCATCAACATCAACAGTTCCATTGAACTCAGAAGCACCAGCAACGTCAAGTGTGCCTTGAATATCGGTGTTACCAGATGCACCAAGGACAGAGAACTTAACTGTATCACCACTGTTCTTTTTACCTACAAAGAATCCTTCGCCACTGTTAGTAGCACCAACATGTAAGTTCTGGTTAACACCAGCACCACCAAAGACTCTTAAGTTAGAAGTGTTGGAGTTTGAGAATGAAGGGTTGTATGCAGCAACAGAACCAGTTCTTAGTTTATATCGAATAGACAGATAGTTTCTTAAACCATAATTCTCAGTTGCGTCTTCTTGCTGGTTGAAGTCACCGTTGAGGAAGATATCGCCATTAAACAATACATCTTTCTCAAAGTATCCACCACCATCAACTCTTAATGCACCATAATCATTGTTTTGAATGGTATGAGGAACACCAGATAGAATATCAGGTTCATCTCCAGATTCAAGATGAACTAAACCAGAAATATTTGCGTTGTTATTAAGATCAAGAGCACCTGTAAGAGTTGTGCCTTGAGTTACTGCAAGAGTACCAGCAACAGAAGTATTACCAGAGGCAGCAACAACGTTGAACTTATCTGTATTGACGTTGAAGTTACCAGTTACATCAGTTACACCGCCAATGCTTGCGTTACCAGTTGTTGATTGGAACTCAATTTTTGTAGTTCCAGAACCATTATTGAGTTGCAGAGTCTTAGATGCACCTTGGATGACCATGCTGTCATCGAAACGAGAGGTGCTTGTGACACGCAGAGTGCCATCAACATCTAACAGACCACCAATGTTTACATCTTGACCAATACCAGCACCACCAGCAACTACAAGGTCACCAGTAGAATTAGAGGTGGAGTTAGTGTTAGTGCTTAACTTAAGGTTACCAGCAAGAATACCAGAAGAAGTACCACTAAAGACTTCACTGTTATTAGTAGCAGCATGGAGGAAACTGAAACCGCCACCATGACCAGCTAGATCAGTATAGTTAGTATCCCAACCAAAGAATCCAAGACGTGCTTGAGTGTCGTAATAACGGAACTCAACACCACGATCTTTGTTATCATCGGATGAAGGTGCAGTATCACCACCAAGAGTGATGATAGGATCATCTAATGTAGTAATTGTCGAATTGACTGTAGTGGTTGTACCATCAACTTGAAGATTACCACGAATTGTTACCAGACCACTGACATCTCTGTCATCATTCGGGTCGATAAAGATATCACCAGTACCACCAAGATAATTTGCCTGTAATCTCAGGTCTTCAATATGAACCTTACCATTTGCATCAGATGCATCAATATCTACAACATCTTCTGCACTAATTGTAAGTGTGCTTGTACCAGAACCAGAATTTGTAGAAAGAAGACTAAAGTTTCTAGCAGATGAAGAGCTCTGTGTAAGTTGGAGAGTTAAATTACCATCTCCAGTTTTATCCAATGTCTGAGCAGTTGCTCCATCAAGAATAATATCAGGATCAGATATAAGGGTACGGACATTAATATCAACTTCACCAGCGCCACTGTCCCCTGTATTATTAGCGCCAAACAATAAGTTGCCGCTTGTATCGTTAACCTTAACAAAGTTGAGGCGATTAAAACCAGCATTTGCTGTAGCGGTTGTAAGTTCATTATCTAATTCAAATTCTTCAATCGCATTACCATCAGTAAAGATAAGACGATTGTTTTGAAGTTGTGTATTATCTACGCCTGCGGCGGCAATGGTGACGTGCCCGTTCGCGTCAACGTCAAAATCTTCCTGTGCAAAACTAGCCAGTCCCTTCTGTTCCGTTGCTTCAGCCGCGAGGTAGCGCCAACCTCCAGTATCGCCACTGGAATGAGTAGGAGCACCAGCACCAGCGTTAATTGATGTAAGTGCTTGGTAAACCTTCGATGCATTTTGGATAATGTCATATCTGACATAAGCAGTTGCTGCATCATAGTTAGCATACTTGCTACCCTCAGTAGCAGTAGCAATAGGCACAGTTGTGGAACTTGTTAAACGACCATAGTCGTCAACTGAATATTTTACCGTATTAACTGTTTGAGTACCAGCGACAGATGTCAGGGATTCCGTATTATAGTCACCCTGAGTTACCGCTGTAGTGATCAAATCGATCGTTGGGTTTCCACCAATACCACCACCCTCGTTAACAGAGATTCTCGTAGCAGTACCAGTGATAGTTCTAGTGGACATTGCTCCACCAGAAGTTCTAGAAATAATACCTGTAGTAGTAAGACCAGCAATGGCAGCTAGGTCAAGGTCATACGCTTGTGCAGATTGACCCTCTACAGTTCCGTTGAGGTTATAGTCTGCAAGAGTAGAAGGGAAAGAAGCATTAGAAATTCTACCTTTGGCGTCAACTACAACTTTTGTGTATGTACCAGTTGCACCAGCAGTACCATCATAATGAGGAAGAGTTGAGATTAAATCTAATTGAGCATTGATGGAAATGTTTGTAGAACCATCAAAAATAGCAGAACCAGTAAGGTCATCTGCTAACTGAATTTGTCTGGCAGAAGCAAGTCTGGCAGCGGTTGAAGCATTACCGATCAGCGTTGCAGTAACTGTACCTGCCTGAAAATTACCATCAGCATCTCTCTGCACCAGAGTGTTTGCCGTATTCGACACGGATTCAACAGGACGTTCATATCTCAAAGTGTTCCATGCGGATACACCGTCACCAATTTTGAACCGACCTGTATCAAGTTCGATTCCCAATTCGCCTTGTGCGAGTGTCGGGTTAGAGTTCGCCCATTCCTGAGCGCCACCTCGTCTTAATTGAATTCTATTTGCCATTTTTTATCGACAACTCTATAGAGATAATGCTTCCAAGTTATTTATGCTAGTAAAAAGGGGGCAGCGTGCCCCCATGCATTATTCTGCATCAACTTCATCAACTTCATCAGGAGGATGGGAAGCAGTCTGTACCTCTTGAGGATTAAAATATTCTAGTGTTTCAATTGCACCTTGAAGTTTCAGTGCAGTAGTTTCATTTGTTTTGATTTTTTCTACCAATTGTTGATTCTCTTCGATCAACTTGGCGTAACGCTCTTTAAACTGTTTGAGCATTTCATCTTGTGAAACAGATTCAATTGCCATAATTAATTTTGCTTTTGGACTAACGTTAGTAAAAGTGCTTTGATGTCACTCATTTCAGATTTTAACTCAGAAACTTCTTTTTGTAAAGCTTCTTTGTCAGTTCTTTCTTTTTGGCGTTTATTGTATGACGCCATATATTTATCATAATCGGATTGGTTACCGTTCACAATGGCATTAGAGGAGGGATCTCTGAACCATCCCTCCTTTCCCTCTACAGGAATCAACTTTGGTAATTCTTCACTCATTATTATGTTGCAAGGGCGATAGCACGAAGATCGGCAATCAGAGGAACTCTTGCTTGGTTTGTAGATCTCATTACAATTTTGATTTGGAATGCGTTGAAGTTCAAACCACTTACCTCATAATAGTAATCTTTCCAAAGAACTTCTTCTGAAGGAGAAGAATCATATTGAAGAGGTAATTGCATAAGTGTCCAACCGCGTGAATCAACATCCTCGTTAGTACCAGAGTTGAATACTCTATAGTAAATTCTAACTTCTGCCTCAGGAGGACGTGACATCTGGAAGTCAACTCTCAGAGATCTAGATTCTCTGATTAGTCTTGCAAGACGAGTAATATAAACTGCGTCATTTTGATCACCAAAAGGCAGTTGAGATACATCTTGAGTTGTATCAATCTGCGATTGTTGACCGTATGCGTCAGGACCACCTGGCCACTTATTGATTCTGTTTGTAGTTGTAATCAATGAACATCTGTCCAAGTCAACTACAGGAGACAGTGTTGATTTCTCTGTAGAAAGATCAATCAACATAGTAAGTGATTTCTCACCGTTCAGTTTTGCTAATTCATTAACCTCAGAACAAACCATTCTGGGATTAGTGAAAATATTTAGATCATTAAGTGTAATGGGTTCATAAGAACCATCATTAACAAACGATGCTTGGTCCACTGTTGCACTTCCATCACCGATAGATGTTGCGCTAGTAGTATTTAACCTCGCAGTAATATTGGTCTCTGGCATATCCATGACAGAAACGCTAGGTGTTAGAGTTTCAAACTGGACGTTCTGTGTTGCGAAGACCTGATTACCACCACTTCGGATACCATCATTTGCAACACCTGTAATGTGAAGCATGTAAGTATCCAACCAAGGACAAGAGATACTTGTATGGGTTTTATTGATATCAATCAGAGGAATACCATCCAAGTTATAACACTCTACAGTAGCACCCGATGCATGTGTTTGCTCAGTTGTACTGACGGCACCTCTACCAGATGTGGCAACAGTAATTGTCTTACCATCAGAGGAAATAGCAGAATACTGAATAAGTTCAGTACCGATTCTAATGTAACCAGGATTGGTATTACTGATTGCAGCACCATTAACAACTTTATGGAAGAGAGATGCATTCGCGACACTGATAGAAGTTGCACCAGTAGACAATGCACTAGTCAAAGTTGTATCAGCAATTTCAGAAACTACACCTTCAATTGCAACGTTGTTAGTTCTATTGTGCATACCATGATTTCTGTGATATACCAGAACTTCAGTCTGATCACCATCGAATGTTGGAGCAGCAGTCAGATATGCACCGAAAGAATCTCCACTTTCTGTAGAAGAAGTTACAGTACCAGTCCAACCGCCAGGTTCAGATAATGTTTCACTATTGGTAAATGCACCAGTAATATAATGAAGAACGAGGTTAGCAGAACCATCCCAAGTCTTAACGATACCAATAGAGTTAGAAGTACCACCAGTAACAATATCACCAACTTCCAGTGTTCCAGAGGCACTACCAACAACAATAGTTGCAAGTGCTTCAGAAGATCTTACTAAATAAGTGCTTGCAGAACCTTGTAACCAAGAACCAGATGTATCAGTAACAGTAAGTGTATCGAGAGCACTACCAGATGTAGTTGTTGATACTACAGTTGCTTGAGCAGCACTGGTTTGCTGAAGAAGTCTAGCACCTAAACTAAAGGTATATTGAGTTGCAGCAGGTCCAAGAGAAAGAACCAACTTAGGTTTGATTGTTTGAATGGGATTATCAATCAATCTGTGAATACCATTATTACCTTTACCCTGAGGAGTATTATTCAGAGCAACTGTACCTGTGCTTTGAGTAAAGTTTGCACGATATACAGTAAACTTAAGGTCTTCGTACTGGTCAGCAGTCCATGTAGATGCGTTCTGAGACTTGAACAGAACACCAGCATAAGGTTGTTCAGAAATTGTTCTAGTACCAGAGACATCAACGTCACCCATTCTAGAGATCCAAACTTGATATTCGTTAGAGTCAGACAGAAGAACATGTCAGGAGTAATCGTGACATCAGAGAAAGGAAGAATGGTTTTTGTAGGATAACCATTTTCCATGGTTCTGATCTGCATGGAGATAGGAATGTTTGTATCCTTAGTATTGAAGAAAATATCAACACCACTCAGGAACATACCACCTTCTTCTTCAACAATAAATGATTGAGCGAGAGGGTCGTACCAACCAATCTGTCTAGTTTCAGTTCTAGTTGTTTGTACAACTCTTTCTTCAGAAACAGTATCTCTAACAATCTCAGCATTTCTAACTGCCAAGATATTCTCACGAACAGTTTGAAGAGTACCAGTTGCAGAGTAAGTAGTATCTGCAGAAGAATCAACAGTACCAGGTGCCTTACTATTGGTGCTGGATGTAGTAAATCTAAAGGAACGAGTTCCAGTTGCCCAGCGAGGGTTAGCATCATTCTTAGGAGAAGGAATGAAGAAAGTACCCTGAACATTACCAACGTTATCAGTCAACAGACGACGATCTTTAACAACAGCAACAGCACCAGAAGTTTGACCAACTAACAGTTCACCAACCTGAACATTACCAAAGTAATCAGGAGATACAGTCTCAGAGATTGCAGTAATATCATGGTTTAGAAACTCAGTTTGAGAAGAGTATGAAGTAGGAAGTGCTTCTGTACCCTTACCATAAGGATTAGTTTTATAACCATCATCAGGTGCAACAACTTTTAGTTGACACTTAGATGTTTGACCTACAACTGTTTCGCCAACAACGAAAGGTGTTTCATTTGTTCTAGAATCGGTTGTAGAGTTCTTGATAATTTCAATAACTTTTGGTGTGATATAACCAGTAACATCAATACCATCAAAGAATGTATAGAATCTTGTGCGAGGTTTCATACGATCAACGTTGAATCCAAGGTTTCTAGAACGAATCCAAGGAATTGCACTACGAGAAAGAACAGTATCACCTAAAGACTTACGCTCAATCTTAGGAATAATTCTGGTACGAATACCTTGACGTGCTTGGTTGTTAACAACACGAACAGTACGACGCTCATGCAGATAGAACAGACCTTGACGACGTTGACCGTGACCAGCACGACCTAACTGACGACCAACACCAAATGTACCAGATCTAGATCTGAATCTGTTTCTAGAAATAGTAGATTCACCAGTCCAAGTAGTCTGCCAAGACTGCCATTGAATAGGAGCAAAACCGTTCTGATCAACCTGAAGATCTCTTGCAACAGCAGAGAAGTCACCTTCGACGTTCTCTACACGAGCAGGAAGACGTTCAATATCAATCCAGTCATCAGATGCAGGAGTTAAGTCAATACGACCAATGAATGTAAATACGTTGAACGGGTTGACATTCTCAACTCTAGATGCATAAGGTTGTGTGATAACAGCAACATCTTCATACGGCAGCATGAGGACATTACCCTCAGTCAGAACAACATTAGTAGATGCAGTTGGATTATATCGTAAACCAACGTTTGTTGTGTAATGCTGAGGACGTAATTGACCTTCTCTAAAGTCAAGTGAACACTTATAATCTTGGTTCAGAACATCACCAGTGGTGTGATCAGTAAAGTCATCAACAACGTAACCATTCTTCAGACGATCGAAACCATTTTCATCATAGGTCTTAGTGTTGTCTGCTTGAGATTCAAGCATAGACAAAGACGTATAATATTCAACGTGAGTTAGGCGATCCTCAAGGTCACCGATATCCTTCATCGTATAACGCTTCAGAACTTCTGGAGTAATGATAACGTCTCTTTCAGGATCAAACACATAAGGTTTGTACTCGATAGTTGCTAAGAGCATCGAGTTTGCTACAGGTTGTGGTGGAATCAGATAATATCCAGATACACCCTTAGAAACTCTCAATCTACCATCATGAGAAAGATAAAGTTTGTCAAGTCTGGGAAGATACCAAGAGTAGTCTGCACGGAAGGAAGAATTGACCTGCATGATATCAAAGATGGTAGAACCTGCAGCTCCACCAGTTGTATCAAATACTCTTGAAACGAAGTCAAATGTAGTACAGTTGACATAGTAGGGAGCACCAATTGTACCAGATCCGTTTCTTAATTCTTTAACAGCAGGACGGAAGTCAATCTGATCTCTGATAAACTTAATAGAACCATCCAACTTGTAGTTAGGAATCTCTTTAAATGTAATACCACTATACGATTCAGCAGAGAAATAATCACCAGATGTTGCGTGAGAAAGGTAATCAAAAATTACCAAGAGTCTTCTGGTAGGAGGAACCGTAGAGGGAAGTCTAGTCAGTTTAGAAACGTCATAGAAGTTAGTTCTCTGACCTGCTTCAAGTTCAAACTGATCAGTAATAACTTTAGATCCAGCAAAAATAGAGTTTGCTGAGTCATCGATAATACCAGAGATTGCATCACCACTACCATTGAAACCATTGATAGTTTCACCCTGAATAAACGGAATCTCGTTCAGAGCAACATAGTAGAGTTTAAGATCTGCGTTTTGGAATGAAATAACACGACCTCTAGCACCAGAAGTCTTACCAACAATCAATGTACCTGCTGCAAAGAAGACGGATTCAGTAAGAACAACATAAGGGGCAGATGCATCATTATCATCGAATGATTCATAGATTGCATGTACTCGGTAAACATCGTTTACACCGAAAGAAATCTCTTCGTCCTGAACTCTAGTACCGTAAAGAGCACTATAAGTAAGACCTGTTGGTTGTGTATCTAAATCTTGATCAGATTTAAAGACTTTAAGTGCTTGCATCTTGGATGCAGTCTTGAGTTTTTTGGCAACAGTATTCTTAGAAACTAAAGCAGTTAAGGTAACAGTCGCAACTGATCCAAGACCAGTGATTGTAAATGACTGATTATTTGCACCGAAAGATGCAGTTAAGTTACCACCATCTACTTCTGCTTGAACATCAATGTTTTGACCATTGGAATATGTACCAGAACCACCATTAGCGATAACAGTTAGAATATAATTGTCAGAAGACAGAGCAGCAAAAGACTCAGTTTCAGGTACAGTGAATGTAATAGAACCAGTTGTTACAGTCTTAGATGCAAAGTTTCTATAAACAAAGAACGATTCATCATCCAAAGACTTCATTACGTCTTCAGGAAGGTCAAACGAAAGTTCTCCGTTTTGATAATCTTTTTGGAAGATGAAAGGACGCATCCTTACCATCTCAGAATAATCACCATCATTAACAGTGTTGATCATCAATGATTGATCCAACGCTGCAGTTTGATCAGCAAAATTGAAGATAATATCTGCAGATCCTACAGTTGCTTTTTTGTTTGTTGCGGTTGTAGCAATAGCAGTAGGGATAACTCTCTTAACACGAAGAGTATTAGCACCCTCAAAACTTGACAATGTAGGAGTAACAATATCACCAGGTCTGAGATCCTTCTCAAATCTAGTACGGAAACCAGTTAATTCGTCGTCAGTTGCCTGATCAACTTCGATAGTTGATGCTTCAATAGGTCTAGAATCATTCAAGATCCAGTTACAACCAAATCTAATATTCTGAGAACCATCAAGACCAAAAGCAGATCTAGTATCACTTAACTGATAAGACCATGCTGCTTCTAATGTACCAACATCTCTACCATTGACTTGAAGAATTTCATTGTTAGAGAAAGTACCTGTAACTTGTTCAATCCAAATATAGTGTGTATTATTACCAGTATCTGCAATATATCCTGCAGCACCAGATGTCTTACCTACAATTCTAGTACCTACTGTATATGGTGTTACAGCATTTGCAATGTTCAATACAGTGAACATCTGAACATCATACAACCAAAGATCATATACACCACCAGCAACAGTAGGGTTAATACCAAAGGGAGATGTTGCGGCAAGAGCAGTAGTAGATTTCTGTAATTGTACAGTTCTACATCTACCAATTCTATTGGCACCAGACTTTACTGAACTAGTTGCGTTTGCTGCAAAGTCATCATACAGATCAAGAATCTGATATGCATCAGTTACACCATCACCAGAAACTTCTGGCCAACCATAAACATCATAAACCTTGACAAAGTTGCCGAGGTTGAAGTTAATAATACCGTTCTGCCTACTATCAAAATCTCTTGGTTTATCTACATCAACATACTGAGGTGTGATGAATTCAGTTCTGTAACCTCTAACATATGCAGTGCCAGGTGAAACTTCAATTGCAAGTTTTCCTTCTTGCGCTTCGTTTCCATCAGTAGATGTATCTCCACTGTTGTATACACCAGCATTGAAACCATCATTAAGATGTTCGCGAGCGGTAACATCAAAAGTATCTACAACGTAATCACCAGATTCTTCAAATGTACGACGAGCCATTGATTTCTCAAGCTCGCTATATTCTGTTCTTTCAACAAAGTTTTCTACTCTGCTGTTGTTAATTCTAAGTAATTCAATAAAGTCTTTATCTGCTTCGTCTGTAATTAATCTCTTGACGAATTGAGTGCTAATTTTAAATCTGTGAGCACCTGGCGCAGAATAGTTTGATGTACCAGCAGCATTATCATTGAGAGATTCGTCGTCTTCAGGAGTGATAATAGACTCCAGAATCTCCAGACCAACCCTGTAAGAAGGATTACTGTCATACTGGTTCAGAATAAGATAACTTGTGGGGACATTTACAAAGTGTCCTCTAATATAGTAAACACCATCACTGATATACGCTGTAGAACCAACAGCAGTAGCGTTTACAGGAAGAAGTTGAGCAAACGGAGTACCGATCTCAATCAGTGTAGAACCGAAAGTAATTTCTTTGTCTGCAATCAACTGTTCGTTGATTTGGAATGTATTCAGAGCAGATTCTGAAGTAGTGTCACCAGAATCAATATATTTAACGTAGAGAGTAATATATCCTCTTTCTGAAGTAGAAGCAGAAATACTATAAAGAACCTTTGCCTTAACACCTGTTGTCAGACCTTCAATAATGGCACCATCTAATTGAGCTCTGTATGTTTCAACATCACTACCAAGGAAAGATTCTTGGAGAAGAATTGCTTGAACATTCAGGTCATAACCCACCTGACCAGGAATAACCATCGCACCATCTTTGAATAGGTGCGTACCAATTCCTTCTACCTGATTCTGCAAAATACTCTGCATTGTGCTGAGTTCTCTTGCCTGAATCGGGAAACCAGGTCGGAACAGCACTCGATAAAAATTCTTATCCTTATCGAAATCGTCGTAGTAAGGTGTGACGTTTAAATTAGTGTTTTGTGCCATTAGAATTCGATGACGATTTTAATATCTTCTACTTGGTCGTTTGCACGACTAATTGCTCTCCTATTATCTATGTAAACAACGTCACCGCTGTTTGATTCGATTTCAGGTTTCGCATATCCACTATTGAATCTCATACCTAAGTCGTATTCGGTATTGTTGATCGTTCTAGAGGATGTGTTTGGAACTGCGGGGAAGTTAACATCGGGTTGACCAGCAGCACCAGATGTTGCACCATTAATAACATTGGAACCGTCAAATTCATTTTGAGTACCAGTTACCTCAGGGAAAATACCATCGGTAGCGTTTTGGTAATACTTCAAGACTTTGGTGGTGGGGTTCCACGAGATAACTCTCGCACGAGCAGTAACGTTCGTACCACCAACAACTCTAGTTTGAGTGATAATTTCATCAGGAACATAGTTACCTTGGAATGTTGGTGAGAAGATAACTGCCTTAGTAGCAGAAACCGTCAAGTCAGAAATTAATTCTGCTGTACCAAATTTCAAAGGATTAGTAATAAGACCAATACGACGATAGTCGTTATCAATCGGGAAGTCGCCAGCACCTTCATCGTATGAAAGTTTGGCATTAACCATGACACGGAATGCGCCAATCTCAACAACTGCATCAGCACCATGACCACCTGGCGGAGGAATGATAACATCACCCTGACCACCAGAACCTGTACCAATACCAGTAATACTATCTACACTAATTTTACCGAAGGTATAACCAGTACCACCAGAAGTAACAGTAGCAGAAATAATCTTACCACCATCAACAACGATAGAAACACGACCACCAGTACCGTCACCATTGATAGCAACGTTATCATATGTGCCGTTGTTATAACCAGAACCTGCTGAGTTAATTACAACAGTGTCAATTTCACCAGCGACTGCGTTTGTTTTTACCGCGTCGTTTGTGAAGACGGGCATGTAATCGTTGGAGAAAAACTTAAGGACGGAAGCAACAGGGATTGTGTACATGTACTTCCAACGATATCCATCACCAGTAGTAATGATACTGGTAGAAGTACCAGTAGGCTCAACTGTAGAAGGTTTACCATTGGGATCAGAAGGGGACGTACCATTATAGATGCACTTATAGACTTGATATTGTGAATTCACAACATAGAAGTCAGAATCATAAAGTTTGGTAGCACCAGAGGCAGCAGTTTTGGAAGGAGAATAGTCATGACGATACATGTCATAGGTGAAACCTAATCCACCAGTAGTTTCTTCTGGAGAAACCCAGTCGATTCGTCTCACAACTTGAACCGTATCTGCAGCAAGAACTCTCTTGAGAGAGATCATGTCGTCATACGAATCGGAGAACTCACCGAAGGAATCAACTGCCTGAGGAGGCGAGTTTTCATTATCCCACGTTTGCGGTCTTCCGATAAACAGATAAAGTCTATCTCTATTAGCACCTGCCGCTGAATCGCTCTGACTTGCGTCAGGACCTTCAAGTGCCTTAATGAATTTTTTCGCTGAAAAAATCCTAAATTGATCAGTAAGTAGAGCTGCCATTTGCTAGGTACTATTGTCCTCCTGTTTATTTATGTGCATTACGAACGAACTGTTGTCGCATATTCAATTCGCTTGATTCTATAAGATGCGCCACCATTACCATTAATCTTTTCTCCGCCCAAAATAGCATATGCTGCAGCATTTGCACCAGTGGTGTCAGATGCATCATTTGTAAATGTAATTGTTGGGTGTAAGTTATATGTACCATCAACAGATTGATTGATACCATAACCACCATTTGTAATAGTGATTGATGCAACTTGGTCACCCGCAGTTGTCATAACAGCAGTTCCTGTTGCTTGAATATCTCCGACATTCTCAATAGTGACTGTTGGAGTTGCAGTATAGTTAGTGCCTGGATTTTGTACAAATAGGTCTACAATAGTTCCATCTTGAGAGAACTCATATAAGAAACCACCAATACCAACATTGATATTACCAGTATTGAACGGAATAATATTTTGAACTTGTAAAACAACATTTACAGGATCCCAAGATACTACCGTGCCCTGTACTCCAGAAATTGCACCAGTAACGACTTCATTTACACTGTAATTCTGACCGTTAGCATCATTTGCATCTAAGTAGATATTTAGGATAGCATTATGCTCAACTCCTTCGCTAAGTCCACCTGCGGAGGAGATTGTTGCAAACTTGAACGGAAGAGAACCATCTTTGATATTGTCACCAACTTGGAACAGAGTAGTGTTTTGACCACCTTGAGTTTCTTCAATACCATAAAGAGAGTTGTAAATACCACCATCAAGACTAATTTGATTTTCATAATCAGTTCCAGTATTTACCAGATCTGCAATACCATCTCCTAAGAATGTACCAGGATTATTGGGATCTTCATTTTCATCGTTATCTTCAAATTTTCTATCTGCTAAAACAGAAAGAGGAGTTGTTAACAAAGGAATACTATCACCATTAGAAACTAAAACAACGTGTGGAGAAAATCCACCAGGTGCACTAGTTGCAACACCAGCATCAAACTGAACAATAGCATCTTCAGTAGAAGGAATGCCACCATCAATAAATGCTAATTCGTCAACTTCAAAGACAACTAAAAGTTCTCTAGTTGAAGGATTCCAGTCATAAACCTTGGCGATTTTATTACCAGCATTTTCAACTCTTCTAATTACTCGGTCACCAACACTAAATTTGTATGTTGATAAACCATTCTGATCATTTTGACCAGCATCTAAGATAACACGTTGATCATAATTAAAATTAACACCCCTTGTAAGACCAGAGAACTTACCTGCTGATTTAGAAGTATACGCAATAGTTTCTGTGTTTAAAATAAACTGACCAGAACCAGGATATGCATCAGTGGAATCAACATAGATTGTTGTATCTGATGCGGTAACGTCTTTGGTAAGACCAGTTAGATAGATATTACTTGCATTGAATGCCTGACGTGCTCTAGTCTTCCTCTTGAGATTAACAAGTTTAGTAAAGATAACATTCGGAGGAGTTGTATAACCTTTACCAGCATCAAGAATATTGATACCTGTAATTTCACCTTGAGATATAGTTGCTTCTGCTTTTGCACCAATACCGCCACCACCTGTAATTAAAACATAAGGAGGTTCTTGATAGAATTCACCTGGATTAACAACATCGATAGAAGTAACCTTACCTGTAGTGTCAACCTCTGCCGCACCTTGAGCACCTTGACCAGCGCCGCCACCTTCAAAGATAAGTGTAGGAGGTGTTGCATATTGTCTACCAGCATTAAGGAGAGAAAGACCAGTAACAGTTTGAACAGTAGGAGTTCCTAACGCACCAGTTCCTTCACCACCAAGAATTTTTGCTTTAGCAGGACCGAAATAACTATCACCTTTTTGTGTCATCTTGATATAAGAGACACTCCCATTATCGTCCAGAATTACATCACCAGCAGCACCGCTCGGGAATACATCTACCAAATCTGGTACAGTATCTCCTTCAAATAATGGAACACTGTAAAATCTAGGACCAATAGCATATGGATAAACAGGATCACCGTTACCATCTTCAGTCATGAAGTAGGCATATGTGCCGTTCGGATATTCAGGAGTTACAGCAAACTTACCGTTGTATGCATCAAGAGTTCCAACAGAAGCATCGTAGATATAATCAGAAATCAAATCCCCCAAAACGTATCCATCTTGAACACTTCTAATTCCTCTATCGGAGTTTGCATATGAGAATGCATATAACAGTCTAGGTGCATCAACACGAACTGTTAATCTAAGTTCTCTAGTAGTGGCAGCAGAAAACTGCGAGAGATATTGTGTATATGTAACAGATGATCCATCAATATAATACTCAACTCCCAGACCATAAACATAAGATGTATCACCTATGTTTGCGCTATTTCCAGTAGAGTGCCAAGAATTATCTGTAGTGGATAGCAAGAACGTATCTGCATCCATGCTTGAATCATTACATTGAAAGATATAGGTTTTACCTCTATCTAAATTTAAGAAAGATGGACGAGATCCATCAAACTGATATTGATTATTTGATAGTGTTACGGCATATGTAACTGTACCTGTAGTATTAACACCAATAGAAACTCTGGAACCTTGAAGTTCTGCTGTAGTTCTCAATCTGTACGAAGAAACTTCTCTTGCTACAGCACCACTAGAATTATATCCCCAAGGACCGTAAATAGGATATCCATCAAAGGACATACCCAAAACTTTAGAGTGACCATCTACATGTCTAGATTTGTCAATGCTCGCACCAACTTGATAAAAATCTCTAGAATAGTAATTATTAACAGGATTATATGTTTCTGCAGTTGTATTCAGAATGATATAACCCTCATCACCAGACTCTCCAGACATATATCTGTGATGAGCACAATGATAGTAAATTCTTGCAGATTCATCACCATTCATTGTGAATAATGGTTGATACTCATTTTCATAATCAGCGGCAGGTGCTGAACTTAAACCTGTGCTGTCATAATATAAAGTTCCACCATTTAATGTACCATCTTGAGTTGTACTAAATCTGATTGGATGTCCTATACCTTGTTGATTAGAAGAATCAACCTGATTAAAAATAATTAAATCGTCTGCTCTTACCTGAATATTTTCTGGTGCAAAGTAATATTGACCAGGCACAAAGGGACCGAACCTAGAAGCATTTGGTCCAAAATCAATGTAATATACATTTCTAGTAACTGGATCTGCATTAATAGTAAAACTAAAACCGTTAGATCCTAAACAACGATCACCATCAGAAAATGTTGCAGAATTGGATACGTTTCTTAAATAAATTCTGACAATATTACCTTGTCCATCTCTAGAGATTTTTGCAATTTCACCTTTAGCATCACCACCAATTTCATCTACAAGTCTACCGACTTCTACAGAACCAAGATTTTCATCAACATTAGTAGTGGACAATACGACGTTGCCATATTCTACCTTTACGTTCCAAGTATATGCTCTCTGATCACCCCAATCAAATACACCATTATCAAGAGCAAACTCATTAATTAATTTACTTGTATGATAATACTGTACATTTCCTTCTGTAACAGTATCATAAACGCTATTATTTTTAACATAATCATACTTAATAGCATCAATTGCAAAACCTGCAGGTGCTCCACCATCAGCACCCCAGTCAGGAGTGTGGAGAAGACCACCATTTGCTAAGATACCTGTTGTTTTATCTAATTGATCTCCTCTTACACCAGGATTAGGAACATCTTTACCACCACGATAGATAAAGGTTTGATTAAATGTTCTATCTGCAAGAGGACCACCACCAGGCGCTCTCTCAGTCAACTGAGGAGTTGGTTTAGGATGATTGTCTGATTGTATTGTTAATCTATCTGTTGTTGTAGCAAACGAACCACTAGTTGAAGAGTTAGGATGCGATTGCCAAATTCTATTGACATCAAATGATGGCAGAACATTTGGAGTCTCTTGTTCTGGAACAATTTGAAGTCTTAATGGGTCATATCCACGTCCTCTTTCTAGAACTCTAACGTGAATAATTTTTCCTGAATCAGCATCGATAATTGGATACAGTAATGCTTCCTGATCAGGTGTACCACAACCATCAACAGTTAATCTAGGTGGATCAGCAGGATCATATCCAGTACCACCATCTTTTACTCGTACAGCGCGGACACCGAAAATCTCATCAAAGATGGGTTCGATGACAGCGCCAGATCCAGGAACAGTTCTTGCCATTTATATCAACTTACAACGTTAATAGTTCCATTCATTGCTGCATGGATTGTACACTGATAGTACAGTGTATTAGGAGCGTCCATAGGAACAGTCCAGTAAAGAACTGCAGTTCCACTACCAGATTGACCTGTAGTATATGCGGT
>LUMQ01001146.1_pt1 | contig 18862 bp, 19 predicted proteins | sample 729621 | NCBI WGS metagenome assembly LUMQ01 (sample SAMN03860259, study PRJNA289734) | marine metagenome | biome: seawater column; feature: ocean; material: water; isolation source: Red Sea water column Station 12 - depth 25m | place: Saudi Arabia: Red Sea | collected 2011-10-15 | depth 25 m | reverse complement strand
ATATCAAGTTTTTTATTTTTACTCTTATTTAATGATATAAATTTTTTTGCCTCATCCAAAATAAGATGGATATCTTTAATAGATAAATCTTGGATTCCTAATAAGTGTTTTTGAGAAATTTTAATAGCTTTTTGTGATGATGCCATTAAAACCAACTCTATAGACTGTAAGAGCGAATTAGGCAAGCATTAATTATTTAAATAATCGATTGCGCCCTGAAGAATGAATGTCGCTGCATTTTCATCAATTTTTTTTACTCTTTTTGTGATATTCGCTTCTAAATTACTTGATAATTTAAATGCAGCTACTGTAGAAAGTCTTTCATCCCAAAGACAGATAGGGATATTTATTGATTTCTCAATATTTAATGCAATACTTTTAACTGAATGAGATGATTTACCTAAACTTCCATCCATATTTATTGGATAACCAATTATTAGGCCTTTAATATTATTTTCATTTATAATAGCTTTCAACTCATCAATAAGTTTGTCCGAGGTTGATTTTATTAATGTTTTATGGGGAGTGGCTATAGTTTGATTTTCATCGCTTATAGATAGTCCAATCCTTTTAGAACCTAGGTCTAAACCTAGCAATCTAACCTTATTAGTTTGTTTTTTTTTAAAATCTTCAATAGTGATCATATTGTATATTTTATACTTAAGTGATACTTTGCGATATTTAACTACCACATGACTATAGATCTTAAAACCATAAAACATATTGCAAAATTATCAAGAATATCTGTTGATGATGAAAAAGCTAAAAAATTAGCAGGTGATTTAAATTCAATATTTGATTTTATAGAAAAGTTAAACGAGCTTAAAACAGATCAAATTAAGCCATTAACCTCAATTGCAGAAACTTCTCTTAAACTTAGAAATGATGAAATAAAAAGCCAAAATATGAGAGAAGAAATTATCAAAAATTCTCCTGAAAAAAACGAGGATTATTTTGTAGTTCCAAAGGTAATAGAATAATGACAGATATCCCAAAGCAAACATTATCAGAATTAATTAATAATATTAAAACTAAAAAAATTTCATCTGAAGAGGCCACAAAGGCTTTTATAGACAGATCAGAAAAATCGAGAAAATTAAATGCATATATTACTGACAGTTTTGATAGGGCAATTAAAAAAGCTAAGCAATTTGATCAAAATCCAAACTTTGATTTAAAGCTTCCTGGTATACCCATTGCCGTAAAGGATTTATTTTGTACAAAAGATATAAAAACAACAGCGGGTAGTAAAATATTAAATAATTTTATTCCCACATATGAATCTACGGTTACACAAAATATTTGGAACGAAGGAGCTATTTTATTAGGAAAACTAAATTGTGATGAATTTGCAATGGGATCATCCAACGAAACTAGCTACTTTGGAAATGTACAAAGTCCAATCGATGAAAATTTAGTACCAGGAGGATCATCAGGTGGATCAGCATCTGCTTTAGCAGCAAACCTAACCCCTGTAACAATCGGTACTGATACTGGTGGATCCATAAGACAACCAGCATCCTTTACAGGAACTGTAGGATTGAAGCCAACGTATGGGAGTTGTTCTCGATATGGCATAGTAGCCTTTGCGTCATCTTTAGATCAAGCAGGACCTATGTCACAAAATGTTAAGGACTGTGCAATATTAAATGAAGTAATTAGTTCCTACGATGAAAAAGATTCAACATCAGTTAATTTTAAAAGAGGTAAGTACAGCGTGGAGTTATCGAAAAATATTAAGGGAAAAAAAATTGGTATTCCAAAAGAATATAGAGTTGATGGTATGCCAAAAGAAATTGAAGAACTTTGGCAAAAAGGTATTAATTTTGCAAAAGATTGTGGTGCAGAAATAATTGACATATCACTCCCACATACGACTTATGCATTACCAACTTATTATATAGTAGCACCCGCAGAAGCTTCATCAAATTTAGCAAGATATGATGGTGTAAAATATGGATTTAGATCTAAAGGTGATAACTTAATAGATATGTATGAAAAAACAAGGTCTGAAGGTTTTGGTTCAGAAGTTCAAAGAAGAATTATGATTGGTACATATGTTTTATCATCTGGTTATTATGATGCGTATTATCTTAAGGCTCAAAAAGTAAGAAATTTAATAAAAAATGATTTTGATGAGGCTTATAAAAAAGTAGATGCAATATTAACTCCGTCAACTCCTAGCTCTGCTTTTAAAATAGGAGAAAAAAAAGACGATCCAGTATCAATGTATTTAAATGATATCTTTACAGTACCTGTTAATTTAGCGGGTCTGCCGGGCATATCAATTCCGGCAGGTCATGATAAAAAAGGCTATCCTTTAGGATTACAAATTATTGGAAAAGCTTTTGATGAACAAAATATATTAAACATAGCTTACTCAATGGAGGAAAAGATTAATTTTAAAAATAAGATAGCTGATTGGTGGATTAAATGAGTAAAAATAAATCTGAGTATTTAATTAACAGAAAAGATAATCAATATGAGGTTGTTATAGGATTGGAGGTTCATGCGCAGGTTACATCAGATTCAAAATTATTTTCAACATCTTCCACTAAATTTGGTGCAGAGCCAAATACCCAAGTTAGTTTAGTTGATGCTGCCTTTCCTGGAATGCTACCTGTCATTAATGAATTTTGTGTTAAACAAGCAATTAAAACTGGAATTGGGTTAAATGCAAAAATAAACAAACGTTCAGTATTCGATCGAAAAAACTACTTTTATGCAGATTTGCCCCAAGGATATAACACCCTGGTAGATTTAAATAGATCTGGCGTAGCTTTAATGGAAATTGTAAGCAAGCCTGATTTAAGATCACCAGACGAAGTTAGCGCTTATATTAAAAAACTTAGATCTATAATGAGATATCTAGGAACTTGCGATGGTAATATGCAAGAGGGATCTCTTAGAGCAGATGTTAATGTTTCTGTAAGATTGAAAGGATCAAAGGATTTTGGCACAAGATGTGAAATTAAAAATGTGAATTCAATTAAGTTTATGCAATCAGCTATTGATTATGAGGCAAATAGACAAGTAGATTTAATTGAAGAAGGCAAAATCATTGATCAGGAAACTCGTTTATTTGATACAAAAAAAAACGAAACAAGATCAATGAGATCTAAAGAGGATGCTCATGATTATAGATATTTTCCAGATCCAGATTTACTTCCCTTAGAAGTCTCTGATGAATTTATCGAAAAATTAAAATCTGATATTCCTGAACTACCAGATGATAAAAAAAAAAGATTTATAAATGAGTTTAAACTATCACCATATGAAGCAACGATCTTAGTTTCTGATATTGAAATCGCAAAATACTTTGAACAGGTTGTGGCAAAGATGGGAAAAAATAGAGATATTAAATTAGCAGTAAATTGGATAACTGGTGAATTGTTTGCTCTATTGAACAGTAAAAATTTAGAAATTTCTCAAAGTCCAATAAGTGCAAAAAATTTATCAATACTAATTAACTTGATTAAAAATGGAACAATTTCAGGAAAGATAGCTAAAACTGTGTTTGAACATATGATTGATGGTGATCAAGATCCTCAAAAAATTGTTCAAGAAAAAGGATTAAAACAACAAAGTGACCCTAAGGCTCTAGAGGCTTTAATAGATAAAATTATTAATGACAATAGAGAAAAAGCTATTGAGTACAAAAATGGTAAAGAAAAATTATTTGGATTTTTTGTTGGACAAGCCATGAAAGCCTCTGGTGGCAAAGCTAATCCACAATTAATAAATGAAATTTTAAAAAAAAAATTATAAGGTTATGGGCGCAGACCTTAATATTACTAAACTTTTACAGGATTATATTCTTAAGTATGGCCTTAAACTGCATCCAGTTCAAAAAGAAATTATAAATTATAATATGTCGTTAGGAGATGTTAAAAGAATGCAAATTTCGATATCTCAATGTCAATTTCTTCATTTAATTATTAAAGTTTCTAAAATTAAAAGAGTATTAGAAATAGGAACGTTTACTGGTTTAAGCACACTATCAATGGCATTAGCCCTACCTGAAGATGGCGAAATAACTGCTGTAGATAAAGACAAAAATACAAGTAAGAAAGCAAATGAGTTTTTTAAAAAAGCAAAACAAGACAGCAAAATTAGCATTATTGTTAAATCAGCTTTAGAAGCTTTAATGGAAATTAGAGACAAAAAATATGAATTAATTTTTATAGATGCAGACAAAATGAATTACAAAAAGTATTACGAAATTGCATTAAAGCTATTAGATAAGGAGGGTTTAATTATAATAGATAATGTTCTTTGGCATGGCGATGTAGTAGAGAGTAATATAAAAGACAAAATAACAGATAGTATAAGAGATTTGAATAATTTTATATCTAAAGATGAAAGAGTAGAAAAAGTGATTGTACCATTTGGGGACGGCATGACTATCTGTAGGAAATTATAATGTTTAAAGTTCTAGGTTTTTACAAGTTTTTTAAAGTTGTATCCTTAAAAAAAAATAAAAAATTTATAAATGATCTTTTAATTTTCAATAATATTAAAGGTACAATTATAATTTCAAAAGAGGGTTTAAACGGTAGCATTGCTGGAAAACCATTTAAAATTAAAGTTGTCTCAGCAAAAATAAAAAAACATTTTAAATTTAAGAATTTTGATAGTGAAAATTTATCGCAAAGTATATTTCAGCCATTTCATAAACCAAAAGTAAAAATTAAAAAAGAAGTAGTTCCGATGAATTTACTTTTGACTAAAAAAATTAAAAATAAAAATAATCATGTAAATCCAAATAAATGGAATTCTCTTATTAGCGATAAAAATACATATTTAATTGATGCTAGAAAACCATTTGAATATAATGTGGGAACATTCAAGAAAGCAAATAATCCAAATATACAAAATTTTAGAGATTTTCCTAAATATTTAACAAAACTTAATAAGGATAAACCAATTGCAATGTTTTGCACGGGTGGAATAAGATGTGAAAAAGCTTCAGTATATCTTGAGAAAAAAGGTTTTAAGAATATATATCAATTAAAAGGTGGTATTATTAATTATTTAAAAAAAATTCCAAAAGAAAAAAGTTTATGGAAAGGGGAGTGTTTTGTATTTGATAACAGAGTAAGCTTAAAACACGGTTTAAATCAAGGGACATATTCAATTTGTAGTGGATGCAGGAAACCAATTTCTAGAACAGATACCAAATCAAAAAAATATGAATTAGGTGTCTCATGTCCAAAATGTCACGATATTTTAACATCTTCTCAAAAAAAAAGATTTAGAATGCGTCAAAGTCAAATTAATCTTGCAAAAAACTCAGGAAAAAGACATATCTTCCAAAAACAATTTTGACATTAGATTTATTAAATGGATTTACTGAATGATAAAATACCAAAACTAGTTAGGAAATTAGCTATACCTGCGAGTGTTGGTACTTTATTTCAAACTTTGTACAATATTGTCGATACTTTTTTCGCAGGGAAAATTTCACCTGAGGCTTTATCTGCATTATCAAAATCATTTCCTATATATTTTGTTATTGTTGCAACATCCATTGGCGTTACTATTGCAGGTACATCTTTAATTGGTAATAGCATTGGTGAGAATAATAAGAATAAAGTTCTATATTTTTTTTCTAATGTAATTTATTTCGGAATTTTCATTTCAATATTGTTGACTTTTTTTGGTCTTTTTTTTTCTGAGAGAGTTTTTTTATTAATGGGATCTTCTAATGAGGTAACATCCCTTGGTCTGGAATATACAAATATTATATTTTCTGGGACAGTAATATTTATCCTTGTGGTATCACTAAATTCACTTTTACATGCTGAAGGTGACACCAAAACTTATAGAAATGCTTTAATATTATCCTTTTTTTTAAATATAATTTTAAATCCAATTCTTATATTTGGTTTTATGTTTATCCCAGCGTTTGGTGTTAAGGGTATAGGAATTGCAACAATTATCTCTCAAATTATTTCATTTTTAATAATTCTATTTAAAGTGCTCCAAAACCAAAGAATTCGGGATATGTCGAGTGAATATTTATCAATCAGATTGACTTATTTAAAAGATATTTTTTTTCAATCCATGCCTATTAGTCTGGCGATCTGTGGATACTCAATAGCATCAGCAATTATATTTACTTACGTTGGTATGTCTGGCGAGGCTGCAGCAGCTGGTTATGGTGCTGCAACTAGAATAGAGCAGGTGGTTCTGCTTCCTGTTTTAGGAATAAATACAGCTATAATTTCAATTATAGCTCAAAATTATGGTGCTGGTAATTATGAAAGAATAAAAGAGTCTTATTATACTGCTATTAAATATGCTTTATTTATAATGATATTATCTGGTATTTTAATATTTATCACAGCAGGAATTATTCCTACCTTTTTTTCAGATAACCTTGAAGTAAATCACTTTGGAAAAAAATACTTGCAAATTTCAGCTTTCGTTCTTCCTGCATATCCAATCTTTTTTCTTTCAAATGGGTTCTTCATGGCTTTAAAAAAATCTGAAAATGCATTAGTAACAAATTTTTTTAGAAATATTTTACTACCAGTTATTACTTTTTATGTTGCAACATATTTTATGGCTGATTTTAATACTTTTTTTTGGATTTGGGTTGTATCTAATTGGATATTTTCAATTAGTCTTTTGTTAATAGTTCTTTACTATATAAGAAAAAAATTAAATACGCTTAGCGCCATCGTTTAACCACGACCAAAGATGATTGGAGAACGATCTTCTAACAAATAAATTTACTTCATCTACATCTCTATTATGAATAATTACATCAATTTTATTAATAATGGTTTGAGTAACTGCGCCTTTTTTATTTTTAAAATCATTAAAATTATAAGGACAACCATTTGAAAATAAGTCGTATATTTGCGAACCTTTCATTTTAATCATTATAAATTGATCAGTGACATCTGTTATTGCTCCCAAGTTTATCTTATGAATATTATTTATTAAATTTTCTTCGATGGGATAGGTATTATTATTTTTTGCAATTTTGTCGTTAGAGTATATCATCCATTCGTCGGGACTTAACCAAAGGGCTGATATATTATTTCCTACTGTTGATGTATTTGACTCAGTAGGTAAAAGAATATCTAACAATTTTCCAACTTTTGAAATAAATTCTCTTTTTTTTCCTCTAATAATTAGTTTCATAACTGGACTTTCTTCATTAATTTTAAGATTATTAAAGTCCTTTGTTTCATTTATTGGTGAGTTATAATTAAGCATTTAATCTTTTATTCTCCTTATCAAGAAAAACTGGATCAGCAACCTGCACACTTATAATTTTATTTTTCATAGGTATAAATAATTTTTTACCCAACATATTTTTTCCACCTTTAACAACACCTAATGCAATTGATTTATTTAAATTTGGACTAAAATAGCTTGAGGTAATATGTCCAAGCATCTCTACAGGTTTTTTTGAAACATCAGCAACAATTTGAGCACCTTCCTCTAAAACTTCCCTTGGATCCTCCGTTACTATCCCAACCAGTTGTTTTCTATCTTCTCTAATTGTATCTGATCTATAAAGCGATCTTTTGCCTATAAAATCATATTTCTTCTTACTGACTATCCAATCCATTTGAAGATCTATAGGAGTTAATGTTGCATCAGTATCTTGTCCTACAATTATAAAACCTTTTTCCGCTCTTAAAAGGTGCATAGTTTCGGTTCCATAAGGAGTGATGTTAAACTCTTTCCCAGCTTCCATACATTTTTCCCAAACAGATTTACCAAAATTTGCTTGAATATTGATCTCATAACTCTGTTCTCCAGTGAAACTAATCCTCATTACTCGACATTTTATATTATCAATTTTTGCATTTTTGAATGACATGTGTGGAAACTCTTCATCTGATAAATCCAAATCAGGTATAACTTTTTTAACAATTTTTTTACTATTAGGTCCACAAACACTAATGGTAGCAAAATGATCAGTTACTGAAGTTAAATATACATCAAGTTCAGGCCATTCTGTTTGAAGATAGTCTTCCAATTTTCCTAGAACTGTAGCTGCGCCACCAGTGGTAGTAGTCATTATATAATGGTTCTCATCAAGACGTGTAGTAACACCGTCATCATAAACCATTCCATCTTCATTTAACATTAAACCATATCTACACTTTCCAATCGCAAGTTTTGACCAAGCATTTGTATAAACTCTATTTAAAAATTCAGAGGCATCAGAACCTTGGATATCAATTTTTCCTAATGTAGATGCATCTAATATTCCAGCACCATCTCTAGCAGCTTTACTTTCTCTTTGAACTGCATCAAACATGCTTTCACCTTTTTTTGGGTAATACCATGCTCTCTTCCATTGACCTACATTTTCAAATTCAGCATTATTATCAACATGCCAATCGTGCATCGGAGTTTTTCTAAATATGTCAAAAAATTCACCAACATTTCTTCCAACAATAGTTCCAAAAGTTAAAGGAGTATAAGGTGGTCTAAATGTTGTTGTTCCTAAATCTGACATTTTAACTCCACTAGTGTCAGATATAATTCCCAAAGCGTGCATATTTCCAAGTTTACCTTGATCAGTTCCCATACCAGTTGTTGTGTAACGCTTCACATGTTCTATTGATCTAAATCCTTCTAGTTTTGTCAATTCCAAGAAAATTTTTTATATTTTCGTTAAAATTTTTAATAATTGTATTTAAATCAAATTCCCCATTACATGAACCAATGCTTATCTGATCTGATGGATATTTACTTGGAATAAAAACATTATCTTCATTATCAAATTTGAGTTTTCCACCAGACTGAGTAAATAAATGAACTGCTGGCGTCCATCCACCAGAAATTCCTAGGCAATTACATTTAATTTTTATTTTTGATCCAGTAACTGATTGACCATCTTTGGAAAGTTTCATAATTGAAACTTCTTTAATTCTTCTATATCCGGAAGTATCAACGATAGTGTAGGAATTATATATTTTTATACCTATTTTTTCTGCGTGATTTGTTATTTCAGAATTTACTTTTTCCCTAATATCAATAATTGCATTTATTTTAATTCCCTTATTAAATAAAGATATGGCTGTTTCGTAAGCACTATCATTATTAGTAAATAAAATATTTTCTTTACCACAAACTACTCCGTAATAATCAGAATATTTTTTAATTGCTGATGAGAGAATAATACCTGGTCTGTCATTATTATTAAATATGAGTGGTCTTTCAATGGAGCCAGTTGCTGCAATTACTTTCTTTGCTCTAATTTTTAGTAATCTTTGTCTAATTTTGTCTTTCTTCTTATTTAATGGCAAATGATCAGTTAAATTTTCTCTAGCTAATAAAAAATTATAGCCATGATAAGCTGCAACACTTGTTCGTGTTTTAATTTCTAAATTTTTGATATTTTTTAGTTTGGAAATTTCATTTTCTAACCATTTAGAAGAATATTGATTATTGATTTTATTAAACTCTGAACTTTGATAAATAGTTGTTCCACCTAAATGAGGTTTTTCATCTAATAATAATGTTTTATAATTATTTTCAGCTGCTGTTTTTGCAGCCATTATTCCTGAAATACCTCCACCTATAATTAAAACATCGCAATGAATATATTTGTGTTCATATAAATCTGGATCTGGTTTTGTTGGTGACTTACCTAATCCAGCAGATTTTCTAATAAAGTATTCATATTTTTCCCAAAAACTTGCTGGCCACATAAAAGTTTTATAATAAAAGCCAGCTGGTAGGAGAGGGGATAAAATATTATTTATACCGCCAATATCAAAATTTACATTAGGCCAACAGTTTTGACTTGATGCTTCAAGACCATCATATATTTCAATTTCAGTAGCTCTGACATTTGGTTCAGTATAAGCAGTATTTCCATTTATCTGCACAATCGCATTAGGCTCTTCTGAGCCTGCTGTCATTATACCTCGCGGTCTATGGTATTTAAAACTACGAGCTACTAAATGAATTCCGTTAGCAATTAAAGCTGAAGCTAGTGTATCGCCTTTAAAACCGTAATATGTTTTACCGTCAAATTTAAATGAAACTCTTGTAGTTTCATCAATAAAATTACTTGAATTAATTCTTAAATTTTTTGGCATACAATTATTTTAATGGTGGTTTTTCTCCCATTTTATATACTGCGTGTATTTGATCATTTGAGGTATCTCTGACCATATTAAACCATTTTCTACAACCGTGTACATGTACCCATCTCTCAAATTGAATACCTTTAATATTTTTTCGCATAAATAAATATTCTGCCCACTGGTCGTCACTAAGTTCTGTTGGTTGTTTTGGTCTTTCTATATGAGCTTCGCCACCTGCTTTAAATTCGCTTTGTTCTCTTTCACCGCAATAAGGACAATTAATTATAAACATTAGTGAGCAACTGCGGCAGCTCCATGTTCATCAACAAGATCTCCACTTACAAATCTATTTATATTGAACGCTGCATTTAATTTATGAGGTTCATCATTTGCAATTGTATGAGCAAATAAATCTCCAGATCCAGGTGTTGCTTTAAATCCACCTGTACCCCAACCACAATTAAAGTATAAACCTTTAATAGAAGTTTTACTTATTATTGGACTTGCATCAGGACAAATATCAACAATACCACCCCATTGCCTCAACATTCTCATTCGACTAAAAATTGGGTAGAGTTCAAGAATTGCATGTAATGTTCCTTCTACAATATCATGACTACCTTTTTGAGAATAAGAAACGTAGTCATCTGTTCCAGCGCCTATAACTAATTCACCTTTGTCAGATTGACTTACGTATGCATGTACTGCATTTGACATAACAACAGTATCAATAATTGGTTTGACTGGCTCTGAAACAAGTGCTTGCAAAGGTTTGCTTTCTAAAGGAAGTTTTAGGCCTGCCATGTTTGCTATAACACTTGAATGTCCCGCAGCAACTACACCAATTTTTTTTGTTTTTATAAATCCTTTTGTAGTTTCTAGTCCTTCAACTGTGTCTCCATTTCTTTTAATACCTTTAACTTCACAATTTTGAATTATATCCACTCCCATTTCATCAGCACCTCTTGCATAACCCCAGGCAACAGCATCATGTCTAGCTGTACCCGCTCTTTTTTGAAGTGTTCCACCTAATACTGGATATCTTATATTTGGTGAAGTATTTATAATTGGACAAAATTTTTTGACTTCTTCAGTTGATAGCCAAACTGCATCCACTCCATTTAATCTGTTAGCATGTGTTCTTCTTTTTAAATCCCTTACATCTTGAAGGTTATGTGCTAAATTCATAACACCTCTTTGACTAAACATTACATTATAATTTAATTCTTGTGAAAGACCTTCCCATATTTTTAAAGCATGATCGTACAATCCTGCACTAGCATCCCAAAGATAATTAGATCTAATTATTGTAGTATTTCTTCCAGTATTACCACCACCAATCCAACCTTTTTCTAAAACAGCTATATTTCTCATGTTATGTTTTTTAGCTAGACAGTAAGCTGTAGCTAAACCATGGCCGCCACCCCCAACAATGATTGCGTCGTACTCTTTTTTTGGCTCTGGATCTCTCCATGCTCTTTGCCAATTTTCATGATCAGTTAGAGCATTTTTAAATAGTGAGAAAATCGAATATTTATTTTTCATAATTTTAGGTGAAAATACTTGATTAATATTGAATATTCAATGATTTCAAGTTACACATTTAGCACGGAAGGATGGGTGAGCTGGTTTAAACCAGCGGTTTGCTAAACCGCCGTACGCTTGAAAAGGTGTACCGAGGGTTCGAATCCCTCTCCTTCCGCCATTAATTTTTAATATAAAGGCATATCTTTGAAAAAATTAAGCATTTTTATAGGTCTTTTTTCCACAATGAATCTATACACATTATAATTCTCCAACACTCTCTGAACGTAGTTTCTTGTCTCCTTAAATTTAATTAGTTCTATCCAGTCAACATAATCAATCTGATTTTTTTGAGGATTTTTATTTAGTCGCTTCCAGTACTTAACTCTTTTAGGTCCAGCATTGTAGGCAGCTATAGCAAAAGGGTATGATCCATCGTACTCAAGAATCAGTCCAGCAATATAATGTGATCCTAAATTTATATTATATTCTGGATCCGTTGTTAGTCTTGATTTTGAATAAGGTAACTTTGCTTGTTTGGCTACTAACTTAGCAGTGTAGGTCATTAATTGCATTAAACCTCTTGCTCCGGCTGAACTGTTTGCCTTCATATCAAACTCACTTTCTTGTCTAATTATTGATAAAATAAAAGGTGTTTCAGGTATTTTTCTCCCATTAATTATTTTTGGAGTTCCTATAATAGGATAGTTATAATTATTCAAAAATCTTTTTTCGTAAGATGCTATTTTTGCTATTTGAATAGCAAAATCGTATCTTGAAATATTTGTTGCAAGTTCCGCAGCTAAAATTTCACTTCCTTTTTCAATATCATCTAAAGCTAAATGCCTTAACATGTGTTTTGTATATTTATCTTTATTTAGTTCATTCAGAAGGTAAATTACTTTGACTAACCCCTTATTCTCAAATTTTTTTTTATAATCTTTATCTACAACTTGCTCCAAATCTAACTCGAAAGTTTTTTCAGGATTTATTTTCAAAAAGGCAAGTTGTCCATAGTAAGTGGTTAAATATTTAGAGGCTTCCTGATACCATTTATTTTGCAAATCTTTGCTACCCATCTTTTCGTAGGATCTACCCAGCCAATATGCTCCTCTAGCCAAACTTATTGGATAACCAACGTTATTATAAAAATTATCAAAATGTTCTACAGCTAAAATTGGATCATTTAAAAAACTTAGCGCAATCCAACCACTCATCCATTCTGCAGCTGCATACTCTGGTCCTTCTACCATTGAATGCTTGCTTACAACTTTATAAGCTAACTCATATTTTTTTTTATAAATTAAAGATCTTCCTATGATTTCTCTTTCCTTCCACCACTTTTCAGGTCTTACTAGGTAAATTTTGTTATTTGGAACTTTTAATAAAATTTCAAGAGAAGAGTCGACTCTGCCTCTTTTTCTACGCCACTTCAGTCTATCATAATTTAATCCTGAGTCATTTTTAAGTCTATCAGGGACTTTTGCAATAGCATTATCCACACCATATGATTTACTCATTAATAGCTGTCTTGCTGTGTATAGTAATTGTTCTTCTTTTGGCAAATATCGTAACATTCTTTTTAAGTCCCAATATTTATTCTCCCAAGCTAAATATTTAGCTCTTTTGATATAATCTTCACTGTTTAAATATTTCTTATATTTTTTTCTAAAAAATCTTAAATCTGATTTGCTTAATTCAGCTTTTTCAAAACCTTTTTTTATTAAATTAATTCCTGGGGATACCTTTTCCGTTGATAATTTATGTTCTGATAAGTATTTTATCCTCCCAATTCTTGGGTAGTCAGGATTTTTATCTATGAATTGTTGGTAGTCATAATAACTTGCATTATTTCTATTTGTTAAAAGATGTCTCCATTGAATAAAGCTATAAATATCATTGTTTCTTGTTTTCTTAGCCAAGCTTAATGCATTGGGCCAGTTACCTTTTTGCATTGCATTAATTGCTTTGGCAGCTAATTCAAACTCTTTTTTTGAAAAATATTTTGATTTTTTTGCAACCTTTTCTATTGTTTTTTGAACTATTTTTGGCTTATTTTTTGGAACAATAATTCCTAATTTAGTTATTTTCTTATTTTCAACTATTTCTTCTTTTTCATCTTTTTTCTTAACTTCCTTTACTAAAATAGGCTTTTCAAGAGGTTTAATAATATTAATTGAAATTTTTTTTTCTTTTAACTCAGGATTTAGAGTAGGTTTTTTTAAAGGAATAATAACATTTTCTTCTGAACTTACATATGTGGTAGCTAAAAACCAAAATAGGATAGTCAGTAAAAATAAATTTTTTTTCATAATTTTTTGTAAATGAATCTATAATTTATGTTATAAGTATTTATGTTTAAAGGTTCAAATGTTGCTTTAATTACTCCATTTAAAAATAATAAGCTTGATATTGAAGCTTATATAAAAATTATACATTTTCACTTAGAAAATGGCACCAATGGTTTAGTTCCAGCTGGAACAACAGGGGAGTCACCAACTTTAGACCACGATGAACACCAGAAAGTTATTGAATTGTGTATAAAAGAGGCAAAAGGTAAAATTCCTGTTATTGCAGGCACAGGATCAAATTCAACAGATGAGGCAATATCTTTAACGAAACATGCTGAGAAAATGGGTGCAGATGGAGTTTTGGTTGTTACCCCTTATTACAATAAACCAACACAAGAGGGTTTATATCAGCATTATAAAGCTATCAATGATAACACAAGCCTTCCAATTATTATTTACAATATACCAAGTAGATGTGTAATAGATATGTCAGTAGATACAATGGCTAGATTATTTGAACTAAAAAATATAGCGGGTGTAAAAGATGCTACTGGAGATCTTAATAGGCTAGATGAAACAATAAAGAAACTTGGACCTGATTTTATCCAGCTAACAGGCGAGGATGGACTTGCATTTGAGTTTAACAAAAGAGGCGGAGTCGGAATTATTTCAGTCACAGCAAATATTGCACCAAAATTATGTTCAGATATGCAAAAATATTCAAAATCAAAATCAGATAATGAAATTAAAGAAGCTGAAAGAATAGATCAAATTTTACAGCCATTACATAAATCATTATTTATTGAAAGCAATCCTGCACCCGCAAAGTATGCAGCAAAACTTCTAGGTCTTTGCAATGATGAAATTAGACTTCCTTTAGTTAATATTCAAAAAGATACAGAAGAAAAAGTCAAAAAGGCTTTAATATCAGCTAAATTAATTAGTTAATGAAAAAAAAAACCAGTGTTGGTTTAAAGATAATTTCAATTAATAGAAAAGCAAGTTTTAATTATTTTTTTGAAAGTGTTTATGAGGCTGGAATTGTTTTAAAAGGATCTGAAATAAAATCTATAAGATTAGGCAAAATTAATATTGCGGATTCATATGCAATTGAAAGACGTGGTGAAATTTATCTTATGAACTCACATATTCCATTATATAAAAATGCTAGCTATTCAAATCATAATCCAACAGATGATAGAAAACTTTTGTTAAACAAAAGAGAAATTAATAAACTTATTGGGAAAATCAACAGAGAAGGTTTCACAATAATACCCACTAAAATTTATTTTAAAAAAGGAAAAGCAAAAATCGAAATAGCCGTTGCAAAAGGAAAAAAACAATACGATAAAAGACAAGCAAAAAAAAATAAAGATTGGCAGAGAGATAAAGCTAGATATGTTAGAAAAACAAGCTAATACAGTTTTTTTAGGTATTGGATCAAATTTAGGAAATAAAAAAAATAATATAAATAAAGCCAAATTGCTTCTTCAAGAAAGAAATAATTTAATGATCGAGAAATCTTCAAATTTTTATAAAACCAAATCATGGCCTGACCCCAAAAAACCAGAATACTTAAATATTGTTCTCAAAATTAAAACCAATTTAACACCTTTAAATTTATTTTATTTTATAAAAAAAATTGAAAAAAAATTAGGTAGAAAAATCTCAGAAAAAAACTCTCCAAGAGAATGCGATATAGATATACTAGATTATGACCATAAATGCTTAAAATTAGATTGCGAAGGTGATAAAATAATTATTCCACATCCAAGGTTACATAAAAGGAATTTTGTTTTAATTCCACTTTATGAGATATCAAAAAAATGGACACATCCGAAATACAAGTTAAATATATCTCAATTATTAAAGCAAATTGACACGATTGACTTAAGATCTATTACAGTTGAGTAAAAAAAATGATATAAGTTAGTATGTTAAAATCAAATGATTTAATAAATAAAGTAAAATCATACAATAAGTTTTTGAACCCTGAAACTTTGGATAAGGCATATAATTTTGCAGTAAAGGCTCATGAAAATCAAAAACGACACTCAGGCGACCCTTATGTTATACATCCAGTTGCTGTAGCTAATATATTAACAGAATTAAAATTAGATAGTGCAACTATAGCTACTGGACTACTTCATGATACAATAGAAGACACGCATGCTACTTATCAAACTATTAAACAGGAATTTGGTCAAGAAGTTGCTGATCTTGTCGAAGGTGTAACTAAAATTTCTGAGTTAGAAAATCAAGCTAAAGCAAATTCAAGAGCTGAGAATTTTAGAAAATTAATCATTGCAACTTCAAAAGATATTAGAGTATTGCTTGTAAAAATAGCTGACAGACTTCACAACATGCGAACAATTCATTCAATTGATAAACAAGAAAAAAAAGAGAGAATTGCTAGAGAAACAATGGAAATATATTCTCCCCTAGCAGTTAGAATGGGAATGAATAGAATAAGGGACGAATTGGAGGATCTTTCATTTGAAGTTCTTAATCCTAAAGCTAGAAAACTAATCAAAGATCGACTTGATAAAATAAAGGAAAATAACTTAATAAGTTTTAATTCTGTTGCAGATGAATTTACTAAACTATTAAATGAAAATGACTTATCAGCAACTATTTATGGGAGAGAAAAAACTCCTTTTTCTCTTTGGAGAAAAATGCAAAGCAAAAGAATATCTCTTGAGCAAATAACTGACATTATGGGTTTTAGAATAATTTTAAACGATATTTCTTCATGTTATAAATCACTTGGGATATTTCATAACAAATGGAATTGTATACCGGGAAGATTTAAAGATTATATTTCTTCCCCAAAAATAAATAAATATCAATCTTTACATACTGCAATAATAGGGCCAAATAAAAGACCTATAGAAATTCAGCTAAGAACAATGCAAATGCATGAATTTGCTCAAAGGGGAATAGCATCTCATTGGAAATACAAATCATCTGAAAAATTTAATTCATTAACATGGAAGGAATATGATTGGTTAGCTGATTTAGTAGAGATAATTGAAAAAAATGAAAATCCAGAAGATTTTTATGAATACACTAAATTGCAAATGTTCCAAGAAAATGTATTTTGTTTTACTCCAAAAGGGTCGGTTATAAAATTACCTAAAAATGCTACACCAATAGATTTTGCTTATGCTGTTCATACACAAGTTGGTGATACAGCAATTGGATCAGAAATAAACGGTAAAGAGTCACCCTTACAATCAATATTAAGAAATGGAGACGTAGTGAAGATAATTACATCAAAAAAAGTTTCACCCTCACTTCATTGGTTATCCTTGACTAAAACGGGAAAGGCACGTGCAGCAATTAGAAGGTATTGGCAATATAGAGAGAATTCTAAATTATCTAAATCTAAAAAATACAATACAACACTATGGATATCACTACCTGATCAGCCTGGAAAATTAGGAGATGTTACCACTATGATAGGTATAAATAATGTAAATATTTCCAGCGTAGAGATGGTAGAAAAAACTAAAAAAACTATAAATTTTAGATTTAATCTTATTATTCATGATTTGAAAAACTTTACAAAACTTATTAGTGAGTTAAAACAAAAAGAATATAACTTTAAAATTATAAGACATAAAAATAAAAAATATGCTTTCATCAAAAGACTCTTTGGCGGTTTTAAAAAAAACTAGAGCTCTTTTGGAAGGTCATTTTGTACTATCTTCAGGTCTACACTCATCAAAATATGTTCAATGTGCAAAACTATTGAGCAAACCTAGTTTAGCTTCAAAAATATGCCTCTCTTTAGCAAAAAAAATAAGAAAAGAATTTAAGAAAATAGACATTATATTATCACCAGCTATGGGCGGTATAGTTATTGGATATGAGATAGGTAGGTTGTTAAATAAGGAAACAATCTTTTGCGAAAGAGTAAATAAAAAGTTTCAATTAAGAAGAGGTTTTTCAATTAAACCTAAATCAAAAGTTCTTATAGTTGAAGATGTCATAACGACAGGCAAATCCAGTTTAGAATGCACAAAATTAATTAAAAAATTTAAATCTAGCAATATTGGTTTTGCTTGTATTATAGATCGATCAGAGAAAAAAACTTTAAAAATAAAAAGTAAAAAAATCGTATCACAAATTAAAATTAACATTCCAACATACAAAAAAAAAAATATACCTCCTTTTCTCAAAAAAATTCCAATAACAAGACCGGGAAGTAGAAATTTAAAATGATACGTCTTGGTGTAAATATTGATCATGTAGCAACCTTGAGGAATGCAAGAGGCGAAGATCATCCAAATATTTTAAATGCAGCAAAATTTGTGATGAAAAATGGAGCTGATTTAATAACAATACATTTAAGAGAAGATCGACGTCATATAAAAGATAATGATCTTAAAATATTATCTAAATTTAAATCAATCCCTATCAATCTCGAGATGGCTTGTAATAAAAAAATGTTGAACATTGCTCTAAAAGCAAAACCTTCATATGTTTGTATAGTTCCAGAAAAAAGAATAGAAATCACAACAGAAGGAGGGCTTAATCTTAAAAAAAATTTTCAGGCATTAAAAACAAACATTAATATTTTAAATAGAAAAAAAATAAGAACAAGTTTGTTTATAAATCCAAAAATTCAAGATATTAAATTATCTAAACTAATTGGCGCTAAATGTATTGAAATTCACACAGGCACAATCTCAAGAAAAATAAAATCCAAAAAAAAATATCAAAAAGATTTAAAAAATATAATTGCATGTTGCAAATATGCAAATGCAATTGGTCTTGAGGTGCATGCTGGCCATGGACTTGATTATAAAACTGCAAAAATTTTATCTAAACTAAAAGAAATTAAAGAATTTAATATAGGCCATTTCATAATAGGAGAGTCAATTTTTTTCGGAATTAATAAAGTTATAAAAAAATTTAAAAAAATATGTAAATGATATGATAATTGTTGGTAATGGCGTTGATATTGTTGAAAAT
>LUMQ01000619.1_pt1 | contig 19259 bp, 31 predicted proteins | sample 729621 | NCBI WGS metagenome assembly LUMQ01 (sample SAMN03860259, study PRJNA289734) | marine metagenome | biome: seawater column; feature: ocean; material: water; isolation source: Red Sea water column Station 12 - depth 25m | place: Saudi Arabia: Red Sea | collected 2011-10-15 | depth 25 m | reverse complement strand
GTATATGACTCCGTTAATGACCATGTACTTGCACAGTTAGATGGTGTGTCCCCACAACCATTTATAGAATAATCTCCAGCATTTAAAGTAACTGCACCATTACTTACAGTTAGTCCTCCGATCTGATCGTTTGTATCACTTGTCCCAATATTGCTCCCAGACGCACTGTATGACGCACCAATTCGTGTGGCCTGTGACATAGCAGCGTCTACTTTTACACTTATACTCGTTGTAAATTTTGAAGTTATATCAGCATAAGCTGGTGCTGATAATAACAGTAGTAAAGGGAGAAATTTCTTCATTTTTTACTGATACCAACATTAGTGTCTTTATTTGATACTACATTAAATGGCCTCTTTTTGCCATTTGCGTTGTTTTTCACTTGGAGACCCATATTCGACATTACAGCACTGAGAAGTCCTGCTGCAAAAGTCGTATCAATTTGTTTGATTGAATTTCCGAAGTATGCGTAAGAAATTACCGCCAAACTCCAAAAAAGTATAATCATCTGGACAAGGTTGGATAATACAGAAGGACTTTCTTTTTCCTCCTTTTCTTCTATTTCTGGGTCGGTTTTCGGGTCTTGAGATGCCATAATCTTAGTGATATACTATAAATATAAGGATTGAGGCCAAATTTGGCAAATAGCGGTAAGGTAGAAGTAGACACAACATACAAATGGTAAAAATTTTTAAACCTATTCTTCTCGTATTTATCAAGTCAAAAGCAATGAAGAGACTAATTGTGGATCTGCTAAAGGCTATGGCTAAACAAACAGACAACTCAATAGACGATCAAGCAGTTGAATTTATCGAAGCCAGAATGTTCCCAGGCTCTACTACAAACCTTCAATGATATGAAGAATGATGGCTTCATAAAATTTATATCAACTCCTCTGCCAATGGAGACACAGTTAGCAGTTGAACTCAGATGCAGGGAAGTCATGGGCTGTGACGATATAGATAAGTTGAAGGCTTTTTGCATAGATATGATGAAGAACCATGCAAGAACTGAAATTGTGTTGTCTAACGCAATGATGCGTATGCTGGAGCTTGAAGCAAAATTAGCTGTTCTTCAGACACCACCAATTAAAAATAAATTATTTTACAAATTTCGTTTATTTATAGAAAAAGTAAAACTTATAAGACAGATACGACAGCATCAAAAAAATCATTCGCAACGAGCGTAGGCTGCCTGTTGTTTAGAAACTATCATCTCAGGATATTGGATGGTTTCCCATCTATGTCCACATTCATAACATTCTCTTTTACGAATGATTATAAATTTTGAGTTTCTATCAGATCGGACAACCTTCTGATCGCTGTACATCTTACAGCCTGGGCACTCGACCCAAGTTATTCTTTTCATTTTTATTTGTTGTAAATTGTTTTTAAATAGGCAGTTTCAATAGCATTTCTTTGTTTTTCATATTCTCTGTTTGACATATTTTCAAACAGGTATCTATCGGACAAATTGGCTAATGCTTGGTGATACTGCTTTTCTGTCATTAGAACAGTGTTTAGTCTTTCTGCTTTCTTCCGTCAATTCGTCTTTGTACAGATTCTCTCCACATCAACTCATCTTTGGCTTCAGCAATTTTATATTCTGAGCTAGTAAATTCACGTTGTAAAGCCTCATACGCTACTTTTCTAACCCATGCAGTACCACGCATACCCTCTTTGTCAGCTACCTTTTCTATAAGTTCTGCTCTGTTTGGGTCGATTAGTACCTGATAATAGCTTTTGTTTCCGTGTTTGAGAGCCATTTACAATGTTGTTCTTGTACTACTCTACCACCAAATTGGCAAATCGGCTTTCTCAAGTTGCTTTTCCACATACTTTTTTCTAGCTTCTCTGCGTTTTTTAGTCTTTCCCTCACGGACTTCTCTAGCTTTTTTGAGAAAATCAATGATACTACCTAGATCTCTGGTGGTTGCTTTTGGAATCTCTTTGTACAGATCCTTCATTAGATCTGCTCGAATATTCTTCTGCATAGGCAACAGGCATTACCTCCATTAGGGTCTTGTAGTATTTTACTCCAAGCTGTTTATTATGCTTGGAGATATACCAACCATGTTCATTTTTGCAAATACCAATCATTTGTTCATCCTCCTTCGTTTGTTAGTTTTAGTCGAAAAGCTTTTAGATGGTTTTCTAGTTTTTGGAGTTTTAGTACTCTGGGGTTTCATGGATGACAAGTGCCATCCATTTCCTTTTGGGCAAGCATAGGCATAAGCGTGGTTTTTACCCCTCTTTCTCATGTCTGATGCTTCTTTCTTGGCCTCTTGTTGGGTGCGGTAAATAATCTTATTGCATTTATAACAATGCCCTAAGACTGACATACCTCTTTTTTCTATGAAATCTCCCAACTTATGCAGTGGGAGTCTATTCATTTATGTTTTGACCAATGCTTGATTAAAATTTCAAGTTCTTGAATACGTTTCAACGCTGCGTTTATACGATCTTGTGTTGTCAATGAACTTCGCTCCACTTGTCGCCAATAGACACTTCAGCTAATGCAGGAACATCGCCCAACCATTTTGCTTCCGCTTTTTCCATTGTAGTTTTAAGAATCTCAGCCCACTCATCTGCTAAATCTTCTTTAACAAGAAGAATCAATTCATCGTGAACGGCTGCTGCAATCCTTACTTTATCTTCGCCTGTTTCTTTTACTTTGACCCATAAATTACCCAATGCACACTTTAGTATCGCAGCACCAGCACCTTGAATCGGTGTATTACATCTAACAGTAGTTCTATTAAGATCACCTTTCAAGAATCTACGCATATTAGATACTGGAACTCTAGTCTCAGGCCATTCATCTCCTTCAGTGGATCGTGAAAGATAATTCATTTCTCTCTGCCAATCTCGAATACCGCTATATGTAGTGAGCCAGTTATCACGAATTTTTACAGCTTCATCATTAGACATGATGACACCACTGCTTCCAGCATACTTTCGTAAACCTTCAGCACCAGCACCATATAGCAAACCGAAGTTAGCGGACTTGGCAATCTGTCTATCACATCCCATTTGTTCAGCCGTATAGTCATGCAAATCTTCACCACGTTGAAACGCAGCAGTCATGTTCTTGTCTTTAGCTAGTGCAGCAGCAAGACGTAACTCCATCTGTGAAAAGTCAGCATCAACTATCTTCCAACCCTGGGGAGCTTGCACACACTGTCTAAACTCTGAATCTCTAGGTATCTGCTGATTGTTTGGCTTGATACTGGACATTCTTCCTGTATCTGCCCCAAGTTGCATATAGGATGCTCTAACAAATCCATCATCTGACATCTTATCTTGTATGCTCTCTATCATCTGTCTACGTTTTTCTCTACGTTTCCAAGTAATAAGTGTTTGGATCGTAGGAGAATCAGCAGCACAATTCTTCAAAGCATCTTTAGCGACACTAGGCTTACCATCATTGTTAACTGGTGTATAACCAAGAACTAATTCAAGTTTCTCTAATAATTGCTTAGAACTTTTAATATTGAATCCTGCATACTTTTTGGTACCTAGCCTTACTGAGCCTTGGTCTTTCGCACGAAGGTTGAACGAGCCATCTTCATTTCTAGGTAACTTTTTTCCAAGTGGTAAGTCATTATCAAGTTCTCTGATAAACTCATTACCAAGTTCTTTAATGTCATCTTCATAGTCTATTCGACATTGATCTAACTCTTCTCTATTCCAAGGTAGTCCAACTCTCCACATCTGTGCCATAGCTGGAAGTGCTCTACACTCTAAAGTAAAAGCTCTATCTAATTGTGCATTTCGTAGCTTTCGCTCTAAAACCTGATCTAACTCAAGTAGTACTTCAATATCTTTTGCAGCATAGATTAGCTGTTCTTTGGATAGATACTCAGCACCCCAATCAGATTTCTGTTGTTCTTTAGATATATTCATATCTAACTGTCTTTTAGCTAGTGCATCAAGACCATGCTTAGTCTGTGGAATACCATTGGTAAGTAATCTGCTAGCTAACATACTGCAACGCACAAATCCCTCTGGGTATATGCCGTGCTCCTGTAACCAGCCAAGATCAAATACTGCGTTGTGGGCCAGCCAATATCTATTAGTACTACTGAAAAATTCTTCTAAGTAGTTCCAGTCGTTACGCTCTAACTCAAAGCAGTCAATAACTACTATGGTTCGAGAAGAAAAAGACCCCAACTGAATTAGTCGGAGCTTACCTTCTTCTGGTTGTAGCTGTAGTGTTTCTGTATCAAACGCAAGACTGTGAGCAGTCTGTAATCTTTTTAACTCTGATATTCCGTAATATACAGAATATTCTTGTTTAGTAATCGTTGAGGTCATGGAAGAACCTATAAATATGCTCCATTATTGTAGCACAATAGATTAGTTTGTCCAGTAACTTATCTTTTTCTGTAAAGTACTTACACTAAGCCGTGTACATATTGAAACATCGAGTCCACAGCTAACAGCCTGTAAAACCTGACTGTGAAAATATTCTGGATCGTAATATTCAACTTGATTAACCTTTACTACTCTGCTTCTTTCTAAGTTTGAATACTCTGTATAACGCACAGTAGCTAGTGGACTATCTTCTGTAGGATTTTTTTCCTCGTAGATAGTGACATTTATTATTGGTTCTTTCAATTACTATTGCTCCCAGAACTTTTGGTTTTCTTCTATATACCCAGAGCCATCGGTGTATAAACCCTGTTTCGTTCCAGTGGAAGAGTTTTCAACAACAATCGGTTTTGTATTAACCTCTTCTTTGTATAAACCTCCACTATCTTCAGAGGTTTTTACAAAATTAGGGTTTTTACAAATATCATTGTTGTTCAAATCCGTTCCAATATCTACATTATTAGGTTTATACACATCATTTCGGGGTATATCACGCGTGAGGGAACTAAAAGACTTTGGTAATTCTTTTCCAACAGCTTTATAAAATTTAGATGGTCTACCACCTCTACTTTTAGTTTTTGGTACGTCAACTTCTTCAATCAATTTCTGATCTTCTAATTTATTCAAGCTATACACGATGGCACGTTTTCTATGAGCACCACCAACAGTATCGTGATCTACTAAATCTTTAACGCACCAAGGTTTAGTTTCTGTTCTCATCAAACGCAATATATCCAAAGTATGTTTGTTTGGAGTGTCTATCACAACCTCTTCTGTACGATCTGGTGCAGGGCTTATAGAGTATGTGTAATCAGGTAGCAGGGTAAATATCATCCGAAGCCCTTCACGATCCTCTCTGGACTTCTCAACGCTTACTAATCTGCTATTTGCTGTAAGACCCATCTCAGCAGCATCATTCATTGACAACTTTTTCATATTCCAAGTTTCATCTACCGCATTTTTAATCGCAGTAGTTCCTCTAAACTTTCCTTCCTTGGTGTTGTGATGAATAATAATTATCGAACAAGCAGGAAAATCTTGTCCATTTCGTCTAACAAGTTTTTTGATAGGTAAAGCATACTCTCTCCTGTTTTCCTCGTATGGGTTGCTGTCATTACAACCATCCAAACTATCAATAACTACTAGATCGTAAGCATATTTATTTTGCATCTTTTTGAATCTGCTATACCACTGCATATCCCACTCAGTAACTACTCGAACATTCTTATCACATCCGATAAGTTTCATCTGCCTACGCAGTATCCTCTCGTTCTGATCTCCATTTAACCAAAGTACTTTACCAACTGGCACGTTAACTAAAGCACCATAAACATTAAATGCTTTTCCATGTCCAATATGTTTGGCCACTGTCTGACACATAGCAGTTTTTCCTGTACCACCATCTGCATGAACTAACAATGTCCAAGGTTTAGGTAGCAATCCTGGAATCAAATATTCAAAAGGTGTATCGTCTAGCTCATCAATAGCTAAAGGTTTCTGCCCCTTAGTTCTATTGAACATTTCGTGAGTATCAACTAATCTCTCAATCTCAGCAGCATTACCACGCTTTGCTTCAATAGCTAATTTATGGACCGCTTGGTTATGTAACGCAGGGTTCTCATTTTTAGGATCATTGTCAATATCCATATATCGCTGAATGAGATCTTCACCATCCAGCACTTCTTCTTTGTATCTAAGTGGGATAGCCTCTACATCTTCGATTAATTTATCTAACCCAACCTGTTTAAATCTTTTTCTTTCTGGATCGACTTTATCTGCCAACTCAATAAGGTGAGACATATTGTATCTAGCACCATCATTTCTCCAAGTTGCATACCATCTAGCAGCACAAGGATCTTCACCCTCTTCCCAACAATGTTCATAATCAGGATCTTTTTTAGACCACTCTCTCCAAAGCTCTAAACCTTCAATTCCTGGTAGCTCGTTGTTTATCATCGCACCTATTTCCCACCAATAATGTTCTTGGTTAGGTCCTTTATGTCCGATAACACTCAAGCAACCACTAACAATCGCAATTCTTTCTTCCTTAGTACGTTTACTCCATCTGTTATCTACATATTTAATATCAACATCCTGATTATTCTTTTTGTACTGATCTTTCATGCGAGACAGTAACCATTCTGGAGCCACTGGAACGTCAAACAGATCACCTTCTAATTTATATTCGCCCTTACCTACTCCTTTTTTGTGGTATTCACCAGCTATTACACCCTGTCCTCCCCATAAAACTTCCCAACCTTCTTGTCCAGCAGCAGTCTGTGAGATAGAAGCAACTTCAGTTATAAGATCCTGCGGAACTTTGAAAAGAAACTTAGCAGCATTTTTTCTAAGTGATGTAACTTTTGGTGCTTTTTTAAGATCTTTACCCCATTTCTTTTCTATAACACCCAAGTTTCTATCTACGTCAAATATCACAAGACCATCTGACTTCTGACCTGTGAATACACCAATCGCTTTAAACTTATCTGGTTCTCTCTCAATCATCAGAGCAGAATCATTTACTGTAAGTTCTTCTTTCCACGCTCTACCAAAGGGAACTTTTCCGTCAGAATATCTATCTGGACTCGATTCGTTTCTTTTTGGTAGCAATACACCCTCGGCATATATCGGACAAGTCAACCATGTCAATGGAATTTCGGGGATGAAATTTATGTTACTCATGTGTTACAATACCTACTGTAGACTATATGTTGAAACCCTGAAGGAACTCCACCCTTTAGGGTTTTTCTATTATATATCATTGACAATGATTTGTCTATGTACTACAATAGTAATGCAACTCAGGCTTTCATAGCCAACACGCATTATGCCTTTCATTTCAACCGTTGCTAGAGAAGATGCAGCATCTTCAAGTAGCACAAAAGACGATTACTTGAATCCATCAAGTATCAAAAGCGGACAAAAAGTTCGTTTCAAATTGTTAGCTGAAGAGCCTTTCATGTTCTACGAACTATGGGGTAACGAAGTTAACGATCCAGAAAGACGTAAGCCATTTCGTTTTGCTGAAGATCCTACCGCAGAGGATATAACAGAAAAACTTGGCGATGACTACGTTAGATCACTTTCCAGAGATGGCAAGATGAACGAGCCTTGCAAGATAGCTCACGCAGTTCCCATATATAACTACGACTTGGAACGTGTACAGGTATTTTCTTGGACTCAAAAAACAATCACTCAGCAATTTGACGTAATCAGTCAGTTAGAAGATTACGAAGATATGACTGAATGTGATTTCTACTTATCTCGTGAAGGACAAGGCTGTAGATGAAGCATGGGAAGCAGAGAAAGAGTTCGATCTCGAAAGACTTCTTAAAGGTGGTAATCCCTTTAAAGAAGAAGAATAATCCCCATTCATAGAGGGCCTAACAGCCCTCTTTTTTATATGACTACAATAAAAGCTATACCAACAAAGTATGCAGGACATACTTTTAAATCAAGGCTAGAGGCTAGAGTAGCTGTATTTTTTGACCAGTTACATTTATCCTGGGAGTATGAACCAGAGGGGTATGATTTACCGATAAATGGGTGGTATCTACCAGACTTTTTACTTAAGAAGGATGACAAACTAAAATACGATATATGGGTTGAATGTAAAGGTAAAAAACCAACTATTGAAGAAGATAACAAGTTAAATGAATTAGCTTGTACTACAGGAATATTAGGAGGATTTTTTATTTCTACAGAAACTTTCAAGAAAAATTATAGTACTTTAACTACATATCCTGAAAAAGTTCATTTTAATGGATCGTCTTTTTATGACCATGATCTTAGAGGATTTGGAACTGATTTAGATCATTACTTGAAGCCTTTAAGATACCCTTTACCTTATTACATTCCTTTTAGCAGATGGTATAGTTTAAGAGAAGAACTAACACCTGATGATAAGGGGTTCATTCTTAATTATGTAAATGAAAGAGATAGTGGAAGATACTGTTCTCCTTTAACTACTAATGAAATTAAAGAACTTGAGCAAACTAAAAGTAGAGAAGCAATTGAGTTTATAGAAAGTAACATTGCTGCAAGAAACAGAATTTGGGATTACATAGAACCTCATTCATTAGATTATTTTGGTCAAAGTGACGATGATGTTTCTAGTGTTCCTTTATTTAAAAAAGCTATTGAAGTAGCCCTATCCTACGACTTTTAGCAAATCTATTGACTATTAACCACTTTACGATATATTAATTATGGGAACGTGTATTTATTATCCATTCATGGGAACGCTAGACAAACAAAATGCCCTAGCATCTCTCAGAACATGGAATCTCATTCAAGACAATAGTGGACCGTACAGAGTCTACCGTGATGGTGACGACAACATATATCACTCAGTTACACATATTTTAAAAGAAACTGCACCCCAAAATACAAAAGATGCCCTTGAAAATTGGCTTAAAAGGTCCGATTCTATTGTGGAGCGTGATATTGCTTGCGAAAGAGGCAAGCTCGCACACAGCCACGCAGAATTTATTCTCAAACTTGCAGCAAAATTTGCAAGGCAAAACTCGAACAAAAGAGGTTTATGGAGGACTGGATCGGACGGACTGGAACGCTGTCCGAAAAAAGTCACTCAATGGGGCCTACAAAAAGCAGTTGAATCCGCACCGCGTGTTAGCTGGAGTGCGTCAGGCTACGCCAGAGGTCTACGATCATTCATACTGGATCGTGTAACGGCCATTCATGCAGTTGAATTCTCCGTGTACAAACCAGGCTATGGATTTGCTGGTACAGCAGATGCTCTATTAGATATAGATGGAGATGGGCCATTCATAGTGGACTGGAAAACAGCTAAAGAAGTTAGGTCAGATGATATGATCGAACAATTCTGTCATCAACTTGGAGCGTATAGTATTGGACTCGAACATCTCACAGGAATAAAACCAAAATACGGGGCAGTTGTGGTAGCTCGCAGGAGTGGTAAGCCACAAATAAAACTCCTGAGTTCTTTAGAACTAGCAGGAGCAAAAAGTCTTTTTCTTGAAAGAGTGGATCGTTACCACAAAAACCTTAAGCAGTTAGCGGTAGTTTAGTAATATAAATCTTCGATTCTTTTTTCTACACGTTTTGAATGTTCTACATAATCAGATATATGCGAGGTATAAATTTCCTCTACAGGATCAATAAATCCATCATCTAAATGATTAAGAACAACATTTTCAATTAGTGGATCGCCTATCGGACAAATTTTTTCATCTTCATCATCCACAGTAACTAACAGAGTTACTAAAACTTTTTTAATCATTTTCCTCCTCACCATATATATCTATAACAGTAGAAGTTTGACCATTTTCTATCTTGGTACAAAGCCAATTTATAGCTTTATAGTTATTAGTTTTCCAGTTACCATTATCATCTTTAAATAAGTGAATCTGATCCTCTGGAATTTCTATTGGATCGATAGATAATTCATAGCGTTTACTCATAGTCAGTCTCCATGGGATAGTGTTTATCATCTGGATCGGGATATATACCCGAATCCTCTAAATCTCGAATTGCATCATCTTCACGTTTACTGTCTAGTGCAGATTGATGGAAGTGTAAGAATGAGTCAGTCATACTTTTTTAAACCTCGTAAGTAATTTTGAATATAATTCGATACCTTTGTAATACGCTAAACTATCTCCGTCAGCTAGTGCAGCTTCAGCAGTATCTAACACATTATCTAAAATGGTATCTTTATTGTCTTTAATCTTTTTACCTGGATCGGGTTTAGCCTGTTCCCATTTATATAGATTAAAGGAGTCTTTATAGTATCTATATGCCGTTGACTTAGGAATCTCAAAATCAGTATGCAGTATATCGCATATATCCAATCGAGTTAATTTTTCTTTTGGATCTTTTTTGGATTCGTTGTCTACTAAACATTTATAGATGAAGTTCTCAGCCTCTTCTTTAGTCATTTTTAAATTTTGCGTATTTAAAGAAAAGATGCTCAAAAGCGTTATAAAGAATAGTCTGATTATCTGGATCGGCTTGAGAATAACAAAAGGCAAGAGCCTGTTCAAAACTACCTCCAAACCTATCCATATTTTCTAAAGCTTTATATATAAAGTGTTTAGTCATATCCCGTATCTCTCCTTTAATTCTTCTACATCTTCGGTAGATAGTTGTTGCTTACATATTGTGATTAATATGTTAGTTCTTTCAACTTAGTCATCATACCGACTAAGATTTTTATTTCAGCAATAGTAAAAGTTAAAAATCTTTCACTACTGGTATCTAGTGGATCGACAGCCATAATAATTGTGGTTAATGGACATTACAATATTACATGAATCGCCTTTAATATGCAATATTATAAATTCTCATTCATAATTCTCACTGAGAATTCTCAGAATTTGACATTCATTATTGACTAGGTTATCTATGGATTGTCCATTCATTTCTCTTTCATTCATCATGGCCTCAACCATTCATAAATTTTTTAAGCATAGTCATGTCAAGCTATCTATTCAAGATTTATTTTTTATTCTAATTATTCTGCAAAAAATTTCAAATAACTATAATGAACAGTTTTCAGATAATTTAGTTTATAGATCAGATAAGCTAATTGATAAAATTTTAATTTCTATAAATAGTATGGATTGACTATTTACTTTATTAGAATAATACATTAATATGTATATGTAGTTATTTTTCAACACCCAAATGAACTATTTTCAACCCAATTTAGTAGACACTGTTTATAGTGCTAATTCTCCCTTAATGGTAGAAAACCATTATAAAAATCCAAACGGATTTAAGAGACTAGGCAATGAGGATCTATGCGGAACCACTATAGATCCAAATAATGAAATCTCAATCAGAGAAAAATTTGAAAAAACTGGTGCATTAAATCCACCCGTAGATACCGATATATACATTAAAAATAGTTTTGGTAATGATATTCAATTACCAAATCACAAATGTATAGTTGATTCAAAAACTGGTAAACCATTAAGCGTTATGTCAAAAACATACGCTACTCAAGACAATGAACCTATATATGAAGTCTTTGAAAGAAATAAAAATATATTAGATCTTGAGAATATCGCATTAATGAATAATGGATCTAGAATTTTTGTTTCAGGTGGTATTAGAAATGCTGATATGGAAGTCTCAAAAGATGATCCAATTCGTAGGAGATTATGCTTTATAAATTCTTACGATGGTTCGTACTCATTCAAAGTTGTTTCTATTGATTTTAGATTATTCTGTTTCAATCAAATGGGTAGAATTAATCGCTCAAAAAATAAACTTGTTTTTAAACATTCAAAAGGTATTAACGATTATGTTAAAAATTTACCTGAATTTATTTCTTGGCAACGTGAGGATCTTTCAAATTCAATCGAAGAATTTAAAGCAATGAAAAATGTATCATTTAGAAATAGAGCAGAATCTATCGAAGTTTTGAAAAATCTTTCAAAGCATATGCTAGCCGATAAGCTTATTGGATCGGTAGTTGATAAAGAAACAAAAGAAAAAAGGGAAAAAGATTTTAATAAAGATCTTTCAAAAGAATGGTCAGATATTAAAGCTAATTTTATAAAAGAGACTCAAAATTTTGAGATAGCCCCAAATCTTTATAATTGCTTTAATGCTCTTACTTATCAGCAAACCCATTGCGAACAGAGAGTTAAAGACGATATAAAAGGAGCTAGAGTGAGAATGGAAAGTTTATTGAATGGAAAGTGTGGAAATAGAATAGATTTAGCTAAAAGAGAATGTTTAGCTTTGACTAGATAGATTCAACTTATCTATTAATTGCCCTGGGCTTTTTAGTCTAGGGTTTTTTATTGTTTGAAATTTCATTCAATATGGACTAGAATAATATTGTATATTCATCCAAAATTACAAAATGGCAACTGCTCAAACCTACCGCAGACAATTTAAAAAAACTTTTGAAATTGTTGATAAAGTCGCATCTGAATATTATGAATTATTAGATCAGGAAAAAATTACTGAAGATGATAATTTTATTTGTACTTATTCAGATTTGGAAAAAATTGAAAGTAATGATTTTAAATGGTTAGAAAAAAAGGATAAAGAAATCGAAGAAAATAATGAAAGAATAAAATGGTATGAAGATCTTATTAAAAATTTAAAAGAAGAAAATAAAAAAATCGAAAGACATACAAGATGTTTAAAAGATACGTTAAAAGATGGTAATGGAATTGATAAGGATTATTGTAAATACTTACTAGAGTTAGAGAGATTAAACCCAAGATAATAAAACTACATCAGGAACTAATTAATTAAAGGCTAGATTCTCTATAGATTCTAGCTTTTTTAATGTAGTATTTTTGAATGATTTTAAACTGGTTAAGGTAGGATTATACCTAAAAAATTTAAAATTATAGGATTCTTACTTATGAGATTATCTAGTGATAGCAAGGGATTTGAGAATCTTATTAATTCTTATGATGAGAATAGAGGTTGAAAAGTACCTATTTTTAAGGTTTTTTAGGTAAAAAATTAATCTATTAAAGTACTACACAAGATAATAAATTTATGTTAATATTAGAAGGTAAACCTACCTAAAATTTACAATGACTGTAATTACTGAACCGTTAACAAAATCTGAAAGATCTAAGTTAATGGATAAAGACTACAACCTCCCCACAAACTGGACTATCAAAACTTATTTACTACCTCCCACAAATTGTAGAGGTACAAGAGTTAAAGCAGTTTTAAAAAGAGATCTAGAAACAACTTGGTCTTTTGTTCACAGTTGGGATTATTCTCTATCAACAAAAGAGAATCACATAGAAGCTTGCAGAGGTTTAATTAATTCTGATAATTTTTTCAGTAATGAAATTTTTGAGATTAAATCTATTGGTTACGATTACGAAAACTATTTTTTTACAATCGGAGAACCTGACAAAATCACAGAGTTAAGATCTTGGGAGAATTAAACAAATGAAAACTAAAAAACAAATAGAAAAAACAAGAATACTAGAAACTATTAAAATGTTAACCAATTTAGGAAGACATCAGGAAGCTAGTAAACTTTTTAAAATACATTTTCCAAACTTCTAATTTCTTTCTCTTTCCCATTGCTTCACTGTAAAATGTCAAACCCAAAACAAACCCGCCACCGCTACCAATCAGAGACCAGATCCAATTTGAATTATGTAAGAATTGCACTGGTTTTATTTATCGTTGGATTTGTACTGTCTAGCGTAGTTGATACCAACGCATTTTCTAAATGTATGAAAGTGTATAACAATTCCGATATCTGCTACAAACTGAACTAATCCACGCCCGCACACTATCCCCCCTTCCCTAGTCTTCACAGTCTGGGGAATTTTTATTCTCAGATAGTAAAAGAAAAAATAAAGAATAGATAGTAAAGATTAATTCCATACCCCAAAACACCCGAAACCAAACCCCAAAAACCACAGCCACGGCACGGGGTCAAGTTGCAAACTGACAAAATGTTAATGGAAAGACAGGGAACTTACTGATAAATCAGAACATAAACGATAAATGTACTACAATATAATAATACTACAATATTACTCTAGTGTCAACTATTTTTCTTAGCTTCTACTTGAATTGATAGTTGTGGAGTGTTTAAATTGATGTTCTCTACACTCTCCCCTAGTACTTTACCGAGTGAATCTAGTATCTGAGCAGCCGTCTGTAGCTGTCCTTTCCTTACAGCCTGTTCAAACAGCCTCATTCTCATCCCCTGGACTCGTGAGATCATCTTCTCTCTATCCTGTTCCCAATCCTCATCGTTCCATTTCTTTACCTGTTTCCAATCGCTCCAAGCTGTATCTATCCCAATACCTTCCCTGGATGAGTGCTCATGCACTAATTGTCTTGTAGTTTTACCTGTCAATTGCTTTGAATACAGTCTTTGCCTTCTTGCTTCTATTACTGCATCAGGTTGCCTCTTTCCACATACTCTCCCATCCTTTAAAGCTCTCTCGGATGTAAATTGACCATTTGTATTACGAAGAACAGAATCAGCCACGGACTAAAATTGTTGTTAATACTTGAATAATAACCCTAAAAACATGGTTTAGTCGAGAAAATCACGGAAATCCGTCAATATTTAAGCTATTCTTTACTACATGAGTACAAAAACAGCCGAAAATCTCTCCCTCCGATGGGCACAGGGGGAGGTGTTCAACGCAAAAAACAGATTTAGAGTCCTCGTGGCTGGCAGAAGATTCGGAAAATCCTATTTATCCTGCATAGAACTACTCAAAGCAGCAATAGACCGCCCAGGCGAAACATACTTCTACTGTGCCCCAACCTACCGCATGGCAAAAGACATCGCCTGGAAAGAAATTAAAAAACTCATCCCACGAGAATGGATACAGTCTAAAAACGAAACCGACCTCAAAATCGAACTAATCAATGGATCGCTAATCGAACTCAAAGGCACAGAAAACGCAACAACCCTGCGTGGCCGAAGCCTAGCTGGAGTAGTACTTGACGAAGCAGCTTTCATGGATTCCGATGTCTGGTTCCAGGTAATAAGACCAGCCCTCGCAGATAAACAAGGTTGGGCACTTTTCATATCTACACCAGACGGCACAGCCTCATGGTTTTACGATTTATGGTGCTATGTTCCAGAAGATGAAACAGGCGATTGGAAACGCTGGAGCTTCACAACAATAGACGGGGGTAATGTTCCAGCCGAAGAAGTCGAAGCAGCCAAGGCCCAACTAGATACCAGAACATTCAAGCAGGAGTTCGAGGCAAGTTTCGAGAATCTCACTGGTCTCGTTGCAGTCTCCTTTTCAGATTCCAACATTTCTACCGAAGCGGAGGACATATCCATCGCCCCACTCTTATTAGGAGTTGATTTCAACGTAGATCCACTTTGTGGCATATGTGCAGTCCAACACAGAAACATCCTCTACGTCTTTGACGAAATAATTTTGACAGGCGGTGCAACAACCTGGGATTTTGCCGAAGAAGTTACAAATCGTTACGGAGTAGAAAGACGGATCATCGCTTGCCCCGACCCAACGGGATCTGCCCGAAAAACATCAGGAGTAGGTTCAACGGACCACACTATCCTGCGTAGAAGTGGATTTACTGTGTCATCTCCCAGATCTCCCTGGAAAGTCCGTGACAAAGTAACCGCAATCAATACCGCACTATATGACGCAATGGGAGAACGCAGGACACTGATCCATCCACGCTGCAAAGAACTAATAAAATCTCTCCGCACCCTGACTTACGCTCCAAATACAGGTATGCCTAATAAAAACCTTGGAGTTGACCACGCATTTGACGCTTTCGGCTACCTCTGCCTTCAACAATTCAATCTTGCCAAGCCAGAGACATTGGGCCAAACTTCGTTTAGAATATACTAAGAACTACCTAATTCTTACTATGTACCACTCAACTACAAAGAAAAAGAAGAAGAAAAAGAAGGGAGGCAAGAAGCGTAGTGAATGTTCCTGTAAATAAAGCTCTTTACGCTAGAGTAAAAGCCGAAGCCAAGCGTAAGTTCAAGGTTTATCCGAGTGCTTATGCTAATGCGTGGCTTGTACGAGAGTACAAAAAACGTGGAGGAACTTACCGAGTGGAGAAAAAACGTGGCAAGAAGTAGCCCAAATCCTAGAGCAAAGGGTGGTTTAACCCGTTGGTTTAAGGAAAACTGGGTAGATGTTAAAACTGGTAAACCCTGTGGCCGTCAAAAAGGCGAAAAACGAGGCTATCCAGCTTGTAGACCAAGTAAACGTGTATCAAGTAAGACACCTAAGACTGTGGGAGAGATGACAGCAGCCGAAAAAGCAAGATTTAAGCGTGAAAAAACAAGTAGTAAGAAGATAACATATCAACATAGACGTAAAAAAACTACCAAAAAGAAAAAATGACTAAATCTGCTGCCATGAGTCGGTGTCAAGGGTACATCGCAACTGTCAAGAAAGGTAAGAAAAAGAAAACTAAGGCAAAAAAGAAGAAAAAATGAGTGTAAAATCTCATGTAAAGCGGTAACATAGAGTTATCTAGGAAAAATCATGCCTAAAAAGTCCTATTCTGCAAAACAAAGGAAATTAGCTGCTGTTGCACCTCCTAGAGATAAGATCACTGCTGCTGATCTAAAGAAATTACGCTCCAAGAAGAAGAAAAAGAAAAAATGAAACTAACTACTCGCCAAAAAAATTTATTAGATAAACATTCTGAACATCATAGTGCAAAGCACATGGAGTTTATGAAAAGGCGAATGAGAGCAGGAGATACTTTTACTCAAGCCCATAAAAAGGCACAGGCAAAGGTAGGCAAATAATGAAAAAACGTAAATCTGTAAGTTTATCTGTTGGTAGAGGCGAAAAATCTAAAAAGGGTGGCCTGACTGCAAAAGGTCGTGCAAAATATAACAGAGCAACAGGATCTAACCTTCAAGCACCTGTAACTGAAAAGAATCCAACAGGAAAACGTGCAGCAAGAAGAAAATCTTTTTGTGCTCGTATGAAAGGTATGCCAGGTCCATTAAAAGACAAAAAAGGCAGACCCACGAGAAAAGCGTTAGCTTTAAAAAGATGGAGGTGTTAAATGACTTACGCTGTACCTGGACCAATTAGAACCAATATAATCTCATCTACTTCTGTAGGTGGGATAGACAGTCCTTTTACTCGCACGAGGGCTGTCCTAGACATGATGAAAGGTTGGGAAATAATGAAAGCTGTAACCGAAGGAACAGACTACCTCCGAACAAATAGCGAAACATTCTTACCCTTAGAACCAAGAGAAGATTACGATGCCTACCTAGCTAGAGTAAATCGTGCTGTATTTTCCCCATTCACCCAACGATTAATCCGAGCAGCCACAGGTCTTGTATTAAGAAAACCTATAACACTTATTGGAGATCCTTATTGGACAGAGATGTTCAGAATGGATGTAGATGGCAGAAAGTCAGATTTAGACGAATACGCAAGAAGATTACTTATGTGTTCTCTCACATACGGCCAAAGTCACATTCTTGTAGACTATCCTGCACCATCAGGAGCAGTAAGCCTAGCTGAAGAACGTCAACAAAACCGCAGACCATACTGGATCGAGGTAGACCCAAACAATCTTTACGGCTGGAGACTAGATCGTGAGTCTAATTACGGAAACCTAATACAAGTAAGAATAGGAGAAAAAGCTGTACTCCCAGACGGACAGTTTGGAGAAAAAGTATTCGACCAAGTAAGGGTAATCGAACCAGGAAATTACAGAGTATTCCGCAAAAAAGAACAAATTGAAGAAATGTATGACGTTTCAGACGGAGATTATGCTGGTAACTTTGAAGCTGGATCAGCAGACAAGGATTATCAGCAAGTTGAATCTGGTAGTTTTTCTCTTGGTGAGATACCTTTAGTTACTATTTATTCTGGAAAAACCGATAATTTAGTTAGCAAACCACCCTTACAGGATATTGCATACTTAAACCTTGCTCATTTTCAAAGACAGGCTGATCTTATTCATAGTTTGCACGTTGCATCTCAACCAATGCTTGTAATGGAAGGGTATGACGATCAAACTAAAGACCTTGCTATATCAGTGAATTATGCTATGGCAACTCAGCCAGGAAATAAAGTTTATTATGTTGAACCAGCTTCTAGTGCTTTTGATGCTCAATCAGCAGAGATAAAAGAGCTACAAATGCAGATGGCTACTCTTGGAATCAGTACATTATCACAACAGAAATTTGTTGCAGAATCAGCAGATGCCCGTAGGCTAGATCGTGTAGACACCAACTCCATGCTCGCAATGGTATCTATGGAACTTGAGCAAAAACTTCAAAAAGCCTTCAATTTATCAGCCGATTATGTTGGAATCGAACCACCAGAAGTAAAAATAAGCAGAGACTTCGACATTGAAAGATTAATTGGTCAAGATATTACAGCCTTAACATCTCTATTCGATCAACAAGTCATTGATAGAGAGGAATTTAGGGATATTTTAGTTCAAGGTGAAGTATTGCCATCAGCAAATGAGGCCAAATCTGAATAGTCTGATACAATAGTAGATAAGTACATAAAAACTATGGCTGGATCTATAGACTATGTTCTGCAATCTGACGGAACATACAAATGGGAAGTAACAGAGTTAAAACCTAAGACAAGGGAAACTACTGAAGTTACTCCCGAACCAAAGGCAACTAAGAAAAAAGTTACTAAAAAGAAAACTACCAACCCTCTTTCTGAATAATTAATGGCAATCGAAGAAAAAGTCATTCAGCCTGATTCCGTGACTCCTGCTGAACAGCCCGTGGCTGACACTCCTTCACAACCACAAGCACCTGATCTTACTGCTGTAAAAGCAGAATATGAAGCAAAACTAGCTGCTGCTCGTAAAGAAGCTGCTGAAGCAGAAGAAAAATTTAAAGGCATCAAGGGAAAACTTGATGATGTTTACAAGCAAAAAGAAGAAAAACGAACCAAAGACCTAGAAGAACAGGGTCAATGGAAAACCCTTTGGGAAGAAGCCAATAAAACAGCCCAGGAAAAAGAACAGCAGATAATAAATTTATCTCAACAGCTTGAAGAGATGAAAAATTCTCACGAAGTAGCTTCTACAAAAACAGCAGCCCTTGCAGCTATCAGTAATATTGGAGCGATAAACGCAGAACAAACTTTATCATTGTTACAAGGAAAGTTACAAAAGAACGCTGAAGGTAAGGTAGTTGTTTTAAATGGTGGAGTTGAGCAAGATTTAAACACTTATCTCAGTAGTCTTAAAAACCCTGGTAGTGGTTGGGAACACCATTTTAAACCAAGTTCAGCAGCAGGAATGGGTGCTAGACCTAGCCCCGTAGCAAATACTGGCGGTGGACCTGTAAACCCTTGGAAAACGGGCAATCTCACACAACAAATGCTACTATTAGAACAAGATCCGCAGCTTGCAGCAGTGCTCAAGCAAGAGGCTCAA
>LUMQ01000623.1_pt1 | contig 19540 bp, 35 predicted proteins | sample 729621 | NCBI WGS metagenome assembly LUMQ01 (sample SAMN03860259, study PRJNA289734) | marine metagenome | biome: seawater column; feature: ocean; material: water; isolation source: Red Sea water column Station 12 - depth 25m | place: Saudi Arabia: Red Sea | collected 2011-10-15 | depth 25 m | reverse complement strand
TCTCTTTGCTATCTCTCTTACACTTGTGTATATCTGTCTTAACTTTTCATCTGTTCTTGCATATGTGCCTGTAACATTTATTTTATCTAGCTGGTCTATCACTATGATATCTGGTTTATGTTTCTCGCAGTGTGCATCTATATCTTCTATTGACCAATCAACTGTATCAAACATAGATATATTATCTTTTATTTCACTCCAAGACCTATGTGCCATTTCTTTATCTTCTATTATTTCTTCTCTAGTCATACCAGTATAGCAAGATATAGCTCTCATCTGTGTTCTTATTGCAGGTTCTTCATTTATAAACGCATGTATCTTTGCACCTTGTTCTGCAAATCCATTTGGTGCAGTACAAAGACTAACCCAAAATGCAGTCTTACCTGTTTCTGGTCTAGCAAATGCAATCATAAGATTACCACCACCAATACCACCTACATTATCTCGTAGTATAGGTATATTAAATTTCCATTTTGTAGTTACATTTAATAAATCTAATACCTCATCAACATTACTTGTAACTGCAGGAGTTTTTTCTTCGTCAATACTTTGCTTGTGTTTTTCTATCATACTAACTATCTCATTAAAGTTAGCATCTTTACCATTAAATATTTCCGTAGACTCCACTGCTATTCTCTGTGCTAAATCTCTATCAGATAAGATACGCATTATATCTTTTGCTATCTCTTTACTAGGTTCTTGTACTTCTTTGATATCTTCTACTAACTCACTAAACTTTTCTTTTGCAGCACGAGTCAATGCAGGATTAAATATAGCAGTATGCAATGAGTATAACTCATCTACCTTTATATCTTCCTCGTATTTATCGTGTGCTTTTTGTATCGTATCATACAAAGAACTTATATCTCCAGAGAATACTGTTGGAGATAGCATACCTTTATGTTGAGTATAAAATTTTTTATTCAACATAAGTCTAATCATTTGTTTCTCAATCATCTTTTAATTCCTTTAATAAAATTTGGTCTATCATTTCGGCTATTGATTGGTCTCTTTGATTCCAAGAAGTTTTGTTTGACTCCCAAATATCATACTTCCACTCACGCCATTTATCTAATATATCTTTTTTCATTTGCTCATTCATAAAACATTCTCCTTATTTGTTCTGTATCATAATATTTAAGGTCATCTTCTAGTGGTTTAACTATTACATTTTCAAAACCAGACGATCTTAAATCTTTTGCCATGTCATATGCTTTTGTTGTTGCATCTCTATCCAAACATATATATAATTTTTTATATGGTTGCAAGTGACTCTTGTGTATTTGTTTTAATTTTGTACCCATGATTGCTATACCAGTTAATACATTTGATACTGCACAAGCTGATGGACAATCCTCTACAATCACAGAGTCTTCGCACTCACCACATTTAAATGGCACATCTTTATTACCATACATATACCATTTAGGAAATTCATTTTTATTTAATGCTCTACCTACTGCACCTACTATCTTATGTGATACTCTATTTTTAACTAGAAACACAACTCTGTCTTGTTTTACATCATATTTAAAATCTGCTCTACCCCAAGACCAAGACTCCCAACAATTATTATTTGATAACCAACGCATAGCTTTTTCATTTGAGTATATTGATTGAAAGCTATCTGGTATTTGAAAGTTTACATCTTCTATATGTAATTCTTTATTACCTTGAAATACTCTTTCTACATATTGCATATTTTTTTCTCCTTGTTTTTTACCTTTAGCACTACACGAAGCATGAAAGCAATACCAGTTTAAATTATTTTCTGTTGTATCTACAGAGAATGTATTTCTACCATTACAGAATGGACAATCCATTCTTATCTGTGTATCTGATGGAATAAATAATCCCTCTACTACTGCAAGTTGTTGTTTGTAATTCAAATAGATACTTCCTCATATGTTATAAAATACCTATCAACTGCATAGAAGTCATTAGCTTCTACTTTCATTAGATTATTATTAAGATAATATGCTATGTTATTCTGTAGCTTTTCTGTATCTGGTTCGTTGTCGAATGGTATTATTGCTACTGCTTCTATTCCTAGTCCTGCTATTCTTACTTTGTATTTTTTCATTGTCTATTTCCTTATCATAGTTTTCTTTATTTGTCAAGCGATTTTCTTTTTTTATTTTTGCGTAATAACTTGGGTGTCTAAAATTAAACATTATATGTATTTACTATATCCATATCTGTTAAGTCAATGGTATATTCTTTTTCATTTATTTTAAATTGTATTTGATGACAGTAGTTATCCATATAAGGCATAGACTCATCTACTGTACCACCTATATTTTTTATAGACTCTTCTAATTTTGTTGCTATATCTTTTGTAATCATCTGCTCATTCCATTTGTTACGATTTGTTTTACTATTGTTGTCCAAGGATTTATATTATTTTTATTTGTACTACAAGAAACTAGGCACAAAAAAAATATAATAAGTATTATCTTCATAGCTTACCTTTTCTTTCTTTTCTTGTTCTGTATGGTAGGTTATACTTATAAAAACTAATATTACCTTTACGACTTTTCCATTCTACTAAAACATCTTTTGCGTCACCTGCTTTTGTACTAAAAGATATCATAGCTTTTTTTAGACTCATAGCTTCTATATCTTGTGACTTATCTTGTGTTATAAATTTATATGTTATCATTTATTCTCCTTTTCATTTTCTTCTGGTTCGTTATAGAATCTAACACTAATCCATATGCCATGATTATTAACATTTTGTATTTCCCACTTGTGAGTTGGGCATTTTTCTAGCCACTCTCTTATTTCTTCATCGTGTATCTCGTCCATATTAATGCTCCTTATAGCTTACTTGTTTAACTTTACGACTCCAACAAGAACGGCAAGATTTACACTCACCATCTTGTTTATATGCAGGACATTCCTGTCCAACTGCAGGTTTATCTTTGTGTACACCTGATGTCCACTTCCAAAACTTTGGTGGTGGACTGTCTACTTTTATTGCAGATACACGCAAACATAAATTCTTTGGTACATCTTTTTCTTTAATGTCTTTTATAAATTGATATTCTCTTGTGGCTAACCAGTATTTTATATGTGGTGTTCGTTCACATACCTCAAATATTTTCATAAGATGAGAGAAAGATTGTAAATCTCCTGAGTCAAACCACCTGTGAAAAAGCCTTGATTTATCTAGGTTTTTGTACTTTTGGGTAATGAGTTCTGCCATATAATCTACCCACTCATTTTTTTCTATTGCTTTTCTTCTTAACTCGTGAGCATCAAATACATTTTTAAATGCGTAATGTCCTTTGAGAGCATAGCATTTATTACAGATAGTACCTTTTACTTTTGCTAACTTTGCACCAGTAATACATTTCTTTGCTGATATACCCCAAGCAAATGCAGGCATCTTACTAGGGTTAGATAGTGTACCTATTTCTTTTTCTAATTCTTTACGCTTCATTTTCGCACCTCTCATATTCTTTTAAGTAAGAGAAAAAACTATCAGGCAAAATATCTTCAGGTATGGTTTCAGTATTCCAAGTACCATCGGCATATCTCCAAGTTACTACAACGGCACAATTTTCTATTTGTTTTTTTATTTTTCTTTTCATAATTATTTATAACATAAATTAATAGATGAGTCAATTTGCGTAATAGACTTTTTTGAAAAAGTATGATATGATATCCTGCGTTTCGGGGCAGGGTATATATACTATACCTTGAAATCTTCTCCGTTGTTCATTGATAACCAAGTATGTGTTATTGCACCAAACGCAACATAAGATTTATGTTTATCTAATATTAATTGTTCTAGTTCTAAACTATGACTTCTTATTTCTACTCCAGTTTTTAGTGTAATGGTTGCCCAAGTATCATATTTATGTGAGGTTATATAAACACTTTTAATATCATCTTTAGTAAATTTAATTACTGATTTATTTTTTACTTTACCTTTATTTGTCATTTTGGTTCTATACCTCTAGTTGTAGTTGAAATAAAATTATTATGTTTGTTTGTATACTCAATGGCATACTCTTTTTTATGGTCTAACTTTCTTCTTAATTTTTTTAAAGACATAGCTTCCATATCTTCTGATGTTTCTTTTCCTAACTCTCTTACTTTATATTTATATCTCATAGGGGTGTTTGTTCCTTTCTTTTTCTTTTTGTTCTTTTTCTTTTTTTATATTATAGTTTATCACAAAATAAACAATAAGTCCACCTACCATAATGGCACATAGACCTATAATTAATTGTAGTATTCCGTAATGTATATCCATATTATTTAGGTAGATAGTTCTGTTTCATTTGTGTTCTGCTCTACTCGCCTAACCCTTATGTAATTTAAGCTACTTGTTGGGATTCAAGATGTTTCTGCAAAGCAATTTTTGCATTAGCAATCTTTTCTTCCTTGCTAGGTTTCCTTTCGTAACCTAATATAGAATCTGTCATAGACTTAACACTAGCAGGATTAACTACTAATGCATTGCCAAAAATTTTATTGATGGCAACATTTGGTTCCCACCCATATTCTTTAGCTAGTATATCTACTTCAGATTTAGTTTTCATAGCTTTAATCTGCTCACCAACTAGATTACTTGCTCGTATAATAGAGCCAATCCAATCTTGATGAGTTCTTACTACCTCTGACTTTGCTACTAACATAAGTTCAAAGGTGGCAAACTCAGATTCTGTGCAAGGTATTGCACGAGAACGACAACCACCACTACCAATTATATCTAGTGCATAATTTTCTTTCCAAATCTTATGCCAATCAGTACCTTGTCCGTCATTACCTTTCAACCATTTATTATTTTCATTAATGGTTGTTGAGTGATGAGGATTACTTTGGTTGCCTTTTTGCTCGATTTCGATATCGGGATTTAAGCCATTAGCTTTCATTTCCTCACGATACCAAGCATAAGCAAAGTCGTGGTCGTTATTATATTCACGACCAACTAGACTACCATCTAATTCAAAGCTGAAATGTTTTTGTTTATCAACTTCATCATTGTGATAATCTAATTCTTTTACCGACTTACCATTACTATCAACAACTGCAAAATAAAAACAACTATCTTTAGCCGTTGCGTCAATAGTGTTATATTTTTTCTGCAATCGTTTTAAGTCTGCGACATCTACGGGCTTATACAATCGTGTAACAACTTCTTTAGCAGTTTTATGTGCGTCAGAAATTCTAGTATTACACAAAGTTTTAGCTGATAAAAATGCCTCATACTTTGGATTGTCCGATAATCTTTATTCAATCTAATATCTTTTTTCTTCTCCATTGAGTACTCCTTTCATTGTTGAAGATACTACCAACTTGTTGTCAGTAGTATCTATATATTACTATATTATTATTGATTAGTCAAGCCAAGTTGTTGTGCTAGTTCTTTGGCTTTTGCTGATGGGATTGTTTGATAATAGTTATAGTAATTATCATCAGTTGGTATGTGTCCTAATGCTTGTACCATAGTAATAGGGTGTCTTACATTAAATAATTTATTAGTTAAAAAATAAATATATCTACTTCGTGTATCATCACCTCTATTATAAACATATTCTGACTTAACTTCCCAAGCATTTTCCATATTAACTTTTACTGGTTCTGTTATTCTAGCACCGATTGCGTCAATAGCCCTATCTAAATATACACTAGACCAAGCGTCGTAACAACCAAGTGTACAGAAATTACCAGCACCATACCCATTAGCAGGATTAGATTGATAATATTTACTACCCTTACTACCCCTAATTTGATTTGAGTTTTTCTTTTCAGGGCATTTAGGATTCTGACACCATCTAGTATTTCTACTCATTGCATTGTACTCCCATCTAGGTTGCCACGAAGTAAATTCTTTAATTGACTATACTTCGTAGGGTTTAAAACATATAACCTAATATGCTCATCAGCTAATCTAAATTGACTGACACCCCATATTTTTTTACCTACACTTATCCATAACAATCTTTGGTATGAGATATTTCTAGGTGCTTTCTTTTCTAGGTCGTGTGCTAAAAGATAATCTTCTCTTTTAGTAGTCCTAGCTTTACCTTTACGCTGATACATTGTGCCGTCAGTTTGTTTCCAAGTCTTACGATATTTGAAATCAAACTTACCAACTCTATAACTTCCATCTTTTTTAACAAATCCTGCTCTAAATCTTTTTGATTTAGTTTTACTTACAAGATTTTCTATAAAGCTAGAGAAGTCGCCAATGTGTACAGGTTCATATTGTATTATTGACATATGATACTCCTTTATTTATTTGGTTTTCCATTTGGAAATAGAGTTGCCTCTAGTTTTTCATCAACCAACTCTCCATTGATTATTCTTTGTTTTAACTCATCATCAGAAATTATTCTATCTTTAATATTTTCTGGAGTGATAGGTTCTGGCTTTGTCAAAGAAATACCATTATTTGTTTTTAGTTTCATATTAACTCCTATTGATTATTTTTCGGGGTGGTGTTGCATTGGTTGTTTTATCGGAATCCTGCATACCACCCCCCTTAATTATTAAAATAAAAAAGGGCAACCAACTCTCGCTGATTGCCCTTTAATAATACTACATTAAATAGTATTCGTCAAACACCTAGTCTAACTTTATCTAAAAAAGTAAGTTTAGTAGGTTTCTTTTTTTCCTCTGTGTGTTGGTAGTCTTGTGATTGTTCAAATAAATAAAACTTTACACTAGGTTTATTTTTTTTCATAAGTTCAACATACTTATCTGCGTCTTGCCTACTTACAAATTGTTCATCTAAATTAAAAGTTTCACTATCACCAAACCTCATCATAACAATATATTTTCTTATCATATTATTTACAATTACCTTTGGTTAAATCACTAGACCAATCGTGGTCTTTATTTACAAACCATACATATGATTTGGTTGTGATTGTTTCGTTACCATTAACTTCTTTTAAACACTTTTTACCAAGCATAATTTGTTTATTACTACAAGCTACAAGTGTTAAAAAAGTCAATAAAATCAATGCTTTTTTCATCATTGATTATCACTTTCTGATAGTGGCTTTGTAGGTATAACCATATTGTGTTTCTCCCACAATGCAACATCACTATTCCAATACACAAAACACTCTTTTACTTTTGCTATCTCGTAGCCAAGTTCTTGTGTAGGTTTGCCATCATTTTCAATACGAGCAAGGCAATTAATAAGTCTTTTACGTAAAGACCTTTTCCATTTTAATTCCCAAGTTGTATCGTCATATGTTGGCTTTTTATTATTGTCTAACATATATGTTTCCTTTGTTGAGTTGCGACCCCCTAGCTATTAACTAGGGAGTCTTTAATGTAATTGGTGTTAGGTATCGAATTCTAAAAATTGAGGGACTTAATAACAATTACGCCTACACTATACTAAATAAAAAAGCCCCTGTCAAATTAATGACAAGGGCTTATCTTTTTACGAGGGGAAAAAAGATTAGAAATCTTTTATTATATCCATTATAGCATTTTTTAAATTTGATTGTGGGTCGTTATCAAAACTCCACTCATGTCTTTTTAATTTATCAACAACTAAATCTAATTCTTTTAAATCTTCTGCTAGTATTCTATTAGATTCTTTAAGCTGTTGATTTTCTGCATTTAACTCAATTATCCTATTATAATTTGAGTATTTTTCTTTAGTATCTTCGGCTATCTGCTTTTTAAATAGCCGTTCAACATCTTGACTTGTTAATGACATAATTACTCCTTTGTTAATTATTTATAATAACAAATAAAAAACCCCCTGTCAAATTAATGACAAGGGGTTTTACCTATCTACTTCCATATATTTTTTTATAAAAATGTGGCAATCATTAACATTAAAATAGTTGCCCAAAAAAATGTAGCCAATGTTGTTTGCATAATTATTTATCCTTTCTAATAATATTAGATATTATTAAAAGGTATATGTCAAGTTAAAATAAAAAAAAACCCCCCACTAAATTAATAGTGAGGGGTTTTAAATAAGTGATGATAATAACTATTACCACGCAACCCCCTTTGTTTTGGTTTTTATAACATCATTTAAAACAAAGGTTTTAACTCTGCTTGGTAGGACTTATTGATTTACCTACAATTTTTCCCGAAGTGTCCAATCATTTAAGATTAGTCGGTACTAAAAACTAGATTGAGTGTCTTAATGCAGTAGCACCTAACCCTCTCAATCTATGCATTACAACCACTTAATTGTTGTTCTGCCACAAAGCCAAATAAATTTGCAATATTTATTTGTTGAGTATTCTTAAATATATCAAATCATTTTTATTATGTCAAGTCTATAATATCATTAAATCTTGCCATATAACTGCAAAATAAATAATGACACTTGCAACAATTAGTATTTGCATTTTTAAGTCCATATTACTTTTTTAATACTTGTATCTTTACTCCTACTTTCCTTAACCATTGGTTAGCAATTAAACCTAATTCCAATAACAAAGTTTGTATTTGTAATTTACTAGCATTACTTATTTTTATTTTAATTATTCTACTTTCCATTGTTTTTTTTCTTTTTTCTTATTTTCAATAAAACTTTTGTGAAGTTGCTCGTGTTTCCATAGTTTTATTTCATAGTGTCGTTCCATTATTATTGAAATAATAAAACCTACAAAGCCAATAAGCATAAAAGTTAAACCTATATATAATATTGTATTCATAATAATTAATATTACAACTTATAGTTTAATGTGTCAATTATTGTTGCAATCATTAGTTTTTTTAAAAATACTAATAAAATCAATATTTATTTAAGCAAAATCAAATGAGTTGAAATAGTTATTATTATATAGATGTATCAACAATTATTTTAAATAACTAATAAAATTAATTATTTGTTGCCATAATATTGACACAATTATAATATAGGTTTATAACATTATTAATACTAACAAAAGGAAAAATGTATGAATAAACTAAACACATTATTTAATAGTATTGGCGACAATAATATTAAAAATGAAAAAACAAGTTTAGATATTATAAACGAATATCTAATACTTGAAAGTCAGGGCAAACTAAAGAAAAATGAAAAAAGTATTTATGGTTTTTTAGGTTGCCGTAATGGTGGCGAAATAATTAAAACTATTAATGGAATAAAAAATCAATCTCAATTAAATGAGATTAGAGCATTAATAGTAAATAATTTATTACTGCCTATTGCTGATTTATCACATTTAGCAACAACAGATTTTTCAGAAGATACCGAAGATGAAGTTGAAAGTGAAGATGAAGATAATTCAGAAGATAAAACTAAAGATGAAAAACTAATAGCTGATATGTCTAAATATAATATAGATTATCAAGTTGAAAAAACTAATAATGCTATAAAAAATAATGCTATTAGAACTACTGCAAATAAAATTTGCTGGGCTTTAGTTTTATTGATTGCTAAAGGAAACCAAAATTACAAATTTCATAAAGATGTTTTTGAAATATTTGTAAAATCATTTAGTAATGAGCAAGTTAAAAAAGTATTTGGTGTTGATTTAGAGCATAAAAAAGCCCCTAAAGGAATAACATCTTTTAATGCTAATTTAACTCAACTTGATAAATTAAGTCGTGTTGTATTATTTAAAGTCTTAAATGAAAAAAAAGATAATGATTCAGCTTTGACTCAATTAAAACAATCAGCTAAAAAAATGACGGCTAAAAAAGATAATTCTAAAAAGATTTTACAAGTAGTAAAAAACTTTTTAAATTATTTTGATAATCATAAATTATATGCTGAACTACATAGTGTTGAAAAACACATTTTTAGTTTAGAAAATTACGGTCAAGCTAAAGAAAAAATTGTTGAAGATGTAAGGAAACAAACAAAAAAACAATTATTCTTTTATGGTGATGAAGTTGTCAGTTTCGAGCCAACAGAATTTAATTCTAAAAATTTTGTTGATTTCGAAAAGCAATTCAACAAACAATATTTAGTTAAATAAATAATAAATATTAAAGCCCTTATTAATAAAATAATAGGGGCTTTTTTATATGCGACAAAAAGAACAAAACAAGAACACTTGCCATAATCTCGCCATATTTTAGGTTATAGTTTTAACTATTATGATAAAATATAAAACTAAAAAAGAAATAATTGAAATCTTAAATGATAAAATGTTTATGGATTTTGATTATAATAAAAGAACAACAAAGCCATTAACCGATAATGATATTTATATTATTAAAGGTTGGATATTTGTAAATATGACACCGACAAAATCAGTTTATAAATATTCTGGGATTGATGTTTATAAATATCCTTTAAATGAATTTTATGGAACTTTCATAATAAGCCATTTAAAGATTATATTAATAATGAAGTTGATTTTAGCGGGGATTGTCCAACAGAAAAAAACCCCCCTAAAATTATCTATAAACCTAAAATATTGGAAGGGGGGAAATAATGGATAATAATTTTATGGATAATATGGAAAAATATTTAAAAGAATTAATTAAAGAAATTAATACTTTAAATCAAATTCTTTTAAGTAGTGAAATCGGTAAGAATTTAAGAAATACCGAATTAAAACAAGCTGATAAAATTAGCCAACACTACAAAGAATTTTTAAACAAACTTAAATAATATCAAGCCATATAATTAGGAAACCCCCCGAAACCCCTTGTAGAAATACAGGGGGTTTTTAGTTTATAGCAAGTGATTAACTAGGTTGCATTAGGTACAAAAATTTACACCCCCTAAATCTCCCATAGGTGTCAACCAGTTTTTACTAGGGGATATTTTAGGGAACCCCTGACTAGATTTTTGGGTTGCCTTGATTAATTTGTAAAAAAAACCCTTGATTTACAACGGGGGTAGGCAGGGTGTAGGCGGGATGGTGGGATATATATAGGATTACCAGAAAATCTCCAAAGTCCTTGTTAACCAACTCTGGGCTATATTTTTGGGCTAAATATTCCGACAATATTCCTAGGAATACCCTAGGGGGTACTTCTAAAAATAGGTTTAGTATAGGTGTAAAGGCCCCCCTGGGGTTCCTATGAACATTATACACCCCTATTTCAATTTTGTCTACTACAATAATGTCGCAGATATACTTTTTTAAAAATAATCCTTGACAAAATTGCATATAAGCACTATAATAGAAAAGATATGCATTATTTAAGGGACACACACTATCATACTAAATACAAAACACACAGGGTCATCACAAATAATGCGTAAACTAAACAAAAAATTAATGAAAGATCTTCCATTTGAGGATATAATGGAAATAATTAATGCAAATCATGGATTCTTCTATAACGAAAACTCAAAAAAGAAACTTAACAGATATGCAGGAAAAGTTTCTAGACGTATTGTTCGGGGAAGCAAAAGGAAACCCAAGAGAAGCGGCAAGACTGGCGGGATATTCCTCCCATTCTTACCCTAAAGTTATAAGAAACTTGAAAAAAGAGATTACAGAATTAGCGGAGACACATTTATCTACACACTCTGCACAAGCGGCTAATAGGTTAATCACCTTACTAGATGAAGACGGCACTACTCCACAGGCAAGTATTCGTCTAGCAGCCGCTAACTCAATACTAGACAGAGTTGGCATTACAAAGAAAGATCAATTAGATGTAAACATGAAAGCTCTGCACGGTATATTTATATTACCAGCAAAAGATGGAACCGATAAAGATAAAAAAGAGAGCTAGAACTATACCATTTGGTTTTAAACAGTCTAGTGATCCAAATTATTTAGAACCCATCAAAGAAGAATTAGATGCTCTGGGTCAAGCAAGAGAATATTCAAAGACTTGCTCACTAAGAGAGACAGCATCTTGGCTACATAGAAAAACAGGAAGATACATATCACATGTCGGACTTAAAAAAAGACTCGCAAGAAATAGCACCTCCGAAACCAAAAAAGATAATTCAAAAGAAAGCCAAGAAGTCAACACAACAGATTCTAGCTCGCAGTCGTAAGAAAGTTGCAAAGGCAGAACAATCTCTAAGATCTGCCAAACAGTCAGCGGAAAATATTAAAAATAAACTGTTAACTATAGATAAGTCTTTAAAAGGAAAAGAGACTCAACTACTTACGGAAGATCAAATCGAGAGTGCTCCTAAAAATATACAAGAGCACATAAATCAGCAAGAGGTTATATTTAAACCTAACTCAGGTCCTCAGACAGAGTTTCTTGCAGCTTCTGAAAGAGAAGTTTTTTATGGTGGAGCAAGAGGCGGTGGTAAATCATATGCGATGCTAGTAGATCCGCTTCGATACTGTTCCAAAGCTCAACACCGAGCACTCCTAATTAGAAGGACAATGCCAGAGTTACGAGACTTAATTCAAAAGTCTCAGCTATTATACTCGAAAGCATTTCCTGGAGCAAAATGGAGAGAACAAGAAAAAGAGTGGCGATTCCCATCAGGGGCAAAGATAGAGTTCGGATACGCAGAGAACATGACAGACGTTTTGCGATACCAAGGTCAATCTTACACATGGATAGGAATAGACGAACTTCCACAATATCCTTCGCCAGATATATATAACTTTTTAAGATCATCACTTAGAAGTGTAGATCCTGAAATACCAGTATACTTGAGAGCAACGGGTAACCCAGGTAACGTTGGTTCACAATGGGTAAGAGAAATGTTCGTAGAACCAGCAGATCCCAATACAGCTTTTGATGTAGGGATTGATACGCCTAACGGTAGAAAATATATTACTCGTAGATTTATACCAGCAAAATTACAAGACAATCCCTATCTAATGCAAACTGATGATTATTATATCATGCTTGCATCATTACCTGAAGTACAACGAAAACAATTTTTAGATGGAGATTGGGATGCATATGAAGATTCAGCTTTTCCAGAATTTAGTAAAACAACTCACGTGGTCGAACCTTTTGAAATACCTAGGAGTTGGTATAAATTCCGTGCTGCTGATTGGGGTTATTCTTCTCCTGCTTGTGTGCTTTGGTTTGCTGTGGATTATGATAACAATCTCTGGATCTATAGAGAATTGTATACCAAGAAGGTTACAGCGGATCAGTTCGCTAGACAAGTACTTACTTTAGAACAAGGTGAGTACATACACTATGGTGTATTAGATGTTAGTACATGGGCTAAGAGAGGTGATGTTGGTCCTAGTATTGCAGAGACTATGATACAGAATGGTTGTAGATGGAGACCATCAGATAGATCTCCAAAGAGTAGAATTAATGGTAAGTTAGAGATTCATAAAAGATTAAGATTAATAGATAAGAATCCAGGTATAAGAATTTTTAAAACTTGTAAAAATTTAATTAGAACTTTAGGAACATTACCCACAGATGATAAGAATCCTGAAGATGTTGACACAAATGCAGAAGATCATGCATATGATGCATTAAGATATGGATGTATGAGTAGACCTACACATCCTAAATATGCAGCAAGATTTAGATTATCATCAGTTCAAGATAACTATCATATAGTAGATAATAAATTTGGATATTAATGCCATTAAATAAAAAAGGTAAAAAAATTAAAAAAGCAATGGTAAAACAGTATGGCAAGAAAAAAGGCCAAGCTGTTTTTTATGCTATGGAAAATTCTGGTAAATTAAAAGGTGTCAAAAAAAAGAAAAATACCAGAAGTAAATAAAAAAAATTTTCCCTATCCGTTAGTTAGGATTTATTGGGAAGACATCATTGGTGAGACTAATTGGTCTGACATAGTTGATATTAAAAAATCTAAAACAGCAATATGTTGTAGTGTTGGATGGTTGGTAAATGAAAATTCAAATACAACAGTTGTAATGGCAGATTTTAGTTTTGAGGATAATGGTGATATAAAACAAGGTGGTAACTATACAACCATACCAACCAAGAATGTTTTAACAATAAAGAAAATTAAAATATAGGAGACAACATGGAAACTAAATTTGATCCAAAAGCAAAAGTTAAGCAAGGTCAGTTAAGTGATGGTCCTGATGGCAAACAGCCAAACAGGGAACATACTAATATTGACTTTTCTCAACATGCACCTAAGAAGTATCAAAAGTTTGAATATGACCCAGATATTCCAAGTAAACCTGGAGCAGAGCATGTTCAACAGTCATTATTTACTATGGCTGATGAAAAGGATTACTAATCATGGATGATAATAAGTTAGGGCCAAAAAGTAATTTTATACCTGAAGTTACTGCTGGGCTAAAAGAAGCTCACGATATGGTAATGGATAAATACAAAACAAAAATTAAAAAAGTTATATCTGGAGTAAAACATACTTTTAAGAAAGGTAAAGAGTATGGAGAAAAAGATATATTAAATGGAGGATAACAACATGATGGAAAGATACAAACAAGGGGAACTTGCACCTGATGCACCTAAAAGACCAAATGACCCTATGCAAATAGATCCTAGTTCAAAAATTGTACAAGGAGCTACAAGCGGTGATGGTAATGATGCTAAAGGTAAATCAAAATCAAAAGTAGACCCAGCAATCTTTAGAATGGCTGAAGAAAGAGATTACTAATCTAAATGGAAGAAGATAAAACTAAAAATGGCGGCTATGAAGCTGAGGGTAATCCTCTTGTTGGTTTTGTAAGAAGTAGATTTCAACAATCTGAAACATCAAAAGTATATGATGAAAAAAGATGGTTAAAGGCTTACAGAAATTATAGAGGAATATATGGACCTGAAATGGCTTTTCGTGAAAATGAAAGGTCTAGAGTTTTTGTTAAAGTAACAAAGACTAAAGTACTAGCTTCGTTTGGTCAAATAATAGAAGTTTTATTTTCACAAGGTAAGTTTCCATTAGGTGTTATGCCAACCTCTGTACCAGAAGATATTGCAGAAAGAGCACATCTAAAACAACAGCAACAACAACCTCAGCCACAAGAACCTATGAGTCCATATGGTTTTAATGGTGATGGAAGAATGATACCACCAGGAGCAACTGCTGATGAGTTGATGAAAAATGTTGCACAGGAATATTCTAATTTAGGATTTACTGATGGTCCTGCTCCAGCTGGTGAACCACAAATAGAACCAGCAAGAAAAGCTGCAGAAGCAATGCAAAAATTATTGCATGATCAATTAGAAGAAAGTAGAGCTATTACAATAATGCGCCATGTATTTTTTGAAATGGCATTATTAGGTACAGGAATATTAAAAGGACCTTTTACAGATTTAAAAGAATATAATTCATTTGACAGTGCAGAAGATGATGAAGGTAATGAAATAAATATTAGAGTTAAAAAAGTTAAAACTGTACCATCAATAGAAGCAGTATCATGTTGGGATTTTTATCCAGATCCAAATGCAACTAATATGAATGATTGTGATTATGTTATTCAAAGACATTCTTACAATAAACAACAGTTTCAAGATTTAATGGATAAACCTATGTTTAATGCTCAAGCAGTACAAGAGTGTTTAGAAATGGGTCCTAACTATCAAACAAGAGGTTTTGAATCATCTCTTTACGATAGAGAAAATATACAAAGTATTTATAAAAATAGATTTGAAGTTTTAGAATATTGGGGTATAATAGATAAAAAAACTGCAGATGAATGTGGTTTAGAATATGAAAGTACAGGTGAAGTAATATCTGTTAATGTATGGATATGTGGTAATAAAGTTTTAAGAATGGTAGAAAATCCATTTACACCAAATAGAATTCCATATTTAGTATGTCCATATGAATTAAACCCTTATCAATTTTTTGGTGTAGGTATTCCTGAAAATATGGAAGACTCACAACTAGTTATGAATGGTCATGCAAGAATGGCTATTGATAATTTAGCACTAGCTGGTAATTTAGTATTTGATGTTGATGAAACAATGCTAGTGCCAGGTCAGGATATGAAAGTATTTCCTGGTAAAATATTTAGAAGACAAAGTGGTCAAACAGGTCAAGCTATACATGGAGTTAAGTTTCCAAATACAGCTTATGAAAATTTACAAATGTTTGACAAGTTTAGACAGATTGCAGATGAAGCAACTGGTATTCCATCATATTCACATGGAGCAACAGGTATTCAATCTACAACAAGAACTGCATCAGGCATGTCGATGCTTATGGGTGCAGCAGCATTAAGTATTAAAACAGTTATCAAAAATATTGATGACTATTTATTAAAGCCCCTAGGAGAATCATTATTTTATTGGAACATGCAATTTAATGAAGATGCTCCACATATCAAAGGTGATCTAGAAATCAAAGCACAAGGAACTTCTTCTCTAATGCAAAAAGAAGTTAGATCTCAAAGATTAATGACATTCATGCAAACTGCATCTAATCCTGCGCTTGCACCGTTTGTTAGATGGCATACATGTTTAACTGAAATAGCTAAATCTTTAGATATTGATCCAGATCAATTAATCAATGATCCAGAAAAAGCTGCGATCTATGCACAAATAATGGGGATGGCAAATGGAAATCAAAACAATACAGCCGCTGCTGGAGGACAAGGTGAAATGGGACAGACTGGCCCAGTACCTACAGGAGCTTCGCCAACAGATCCAACAGGAGTTGGAGGTGGCAACATCGGAACAGGCAATGTATCGATGCCAGGGGAAGCTGGCTTTAGTGCGGCAAATACTCAACCTAGAAGAAGCGAACAGACGGAATAAACAATAATGGCTTTACAATTAGTATTAGATGAAAATGGAAATTATACTTATCAAGATCCTAGGACAGTAAAGCCTAGACCTATAATAAGTAATGAATTTGAAGCGTATGAGTCTAAACAAAAAACAGAATTAGCAGGTGATCCTAACATTGGAGAACAAACGCAACAACTTATTAGAGAAACACCTGGTCAATATACTACAACATTTAATGAACAAACAGGTCAATTTGAAACTAAAACAAAAGGTGATGCAGTAACTACTATACCTTTTCAAGCACCAACTGGTACGACTACAACACAACCACAAGAAACAGCTTTACAAAAAGTTCAAAGAATTACAGCAGCTACAAAACCATCAAGCCCAGTAGATTTTCGTGGTGAATTACAGGCAATGCAAGACAAAGCATTAAAAGCACAAAGAATAAATACTTTAATTAGAGGTGGTGTTGATTTAGGAGTTTCATATTTACGAGCAAGTCAGCCTTTAAATATACAACAAACAAATACACCATTATTACAAGTTGCAGCTACACCAATTGGACAAAGCACACTAGGTGGGGTTGGAGCAGCAGGTGCTGCAGCTTATGGAATTGGAAGTGCTTTTAAAGTAAGAGAAAAAAAAGGTATGGCAGCTGGTGCTAGTATTGGAATGGCAGTAGGAGGACCAGTAGGAGCAGTAGTTGGTGCAGTTGGTGGGGGTATAGCTGAAGCAGTTTTTGGTGGAACTGTAATTTGTACAGAATTATATAAACAGAATTTAATGTCAAAAGAAGATCATCGTTTAAGTTGGAATTTTACAATTGATAATTTTAGTGATACTCATATAAATGGATATTGGTATTGGGCAGTTCCAATGGTTAAACTTATGAAAAAAAATAAATTAGTTACAAAATTTTGGAATCATGTAATGTCTAATAGAACTAAAGATATTAAATGGAGATTAAAAAAAGGTAAATTTAATTTATTAGGAAGATTATATAGTATGCTAATAGAAAATGGTAGTTATGTTGTTGGTAAATTAATTTCTAAAAAATATAAAGAGGTATTAGTATAATGGCAATAAGTGATATGAAAGGCACAGTTACTACAACTGGCATGATGAATAAAGGTCCTGCAATGCCTAAAGGTAAAGTTGATCCTAAATTACCACAAGCAGAAGCACCAAAACCACAAGTTGCTACAAAAGTTAATAAAGAAATTCAAGGATCATCTTTAAGAGAACAATTTCCAGATGCATCAGATACTGAAATAGTATTAGCAGAAAGATTTAAAAAATTAACAGCTGAAGATAGAGCAGCCATAAGTGCTGTCTTATCTCCATCTGTTACATCAGCATTAAGTAAAATGCTACCTGAATTTGAGCCAGTAATGAAACAAATTGGTAGTAAAGAACCTAATGTAGTATTACCTGTATCTATTGTATCTAATTACGCAGTAAAAAGATATGGTGGAAATCCTGATGAAGCCCTTGCGGTTTTTATGGAAGATGTATCAGGTCAGATGGAAACACAACAAACAACAAATGTGCCACCTAGTCAACCTACAGAAACTGCAGGTTTAATGACTAGCCCACAAAATATGGAAACAGTTTAGAGCTACCCTTATCCATAAGGCACTCAACCCAAGAGGTAAAAATAATGGAAGAAGAAAAAAAAGTTTCTGAAGAAACTAAAGTTAAAATGCCTAATCCAAATCCTTACAAAAAGGATAGAGGAAAAGACGATGCTGAAGTAGAAGCATTTGCTAAAGGTGAATTAGCTAAGTTTCAAAGGGAACAAAAAGAAAAAGAGGCAACCGCAGCAACCGAACAGAAGGACACCGATGCATCTGAAGAGACTGCAGAAAAATCAGAAGTAAAGGCTACTCCTATCGCTGAACGCCCTGCTAAAGCTGAAGATCGTGTTTTTAAGAAACGTTATGACGATTTGAAAAAACACTATGATTCTACGCTTAATAAACACAAGGAAGAAGTCAGAACCTTGCGTTCTCAATTAGAATCAAGTACTAAACAATTTGTGCCACCTAAATCTAAAGAAGAATTAGAGGCATGGAGAAAAGAGTACCCTGATGTTTATGATATGGTTGAAACCATAGCCATGAATAAAGCAACTACTCAGACTGCAGATCTTGAAGATAAATATAAAAATCTTCAACTCCAGCAAGAACAAATTGCAAAAGAAAAAGCCGAAGTAGAACTTTTAAAATTGCATCCTGACTTTAATGAGATTCGACAAAAAGATGAGTTTCATAATTGGGCTGCAAATCAAGATCCTACTATTCAAGGTTGGTTGTATGAAAATACATCTAATGCTAAGTTAGCTGCTAGAGCTATTGATCTATATAAAATGGACAATGGTCAAAGTAAACTAACTAAAAAAGAAGAGAAGGATGTTAAAAAAGAAGCTGCTAAAGCAATTTCTAAAACAAGAAAAAGTACTGAGTCCGATATTCCTAAAAAGAAAGTTTGGACAACTAGTGAGATTTCTAAATTGAAACCTCATGAATTTGAGAAGCATGAAAAAGACATTGACCTTGCTCGTTTAGAAGGTAGGATTGAACAACGATAACAATCTAACTAAATAAACAAGGAGAAGCATTATGGCTTTTACAAACGCTAGTGGTTATAATAACCTTGCACAAGGTAATTTTACTCCACAGATCTTTAGTCAGAAAGTTCAGAAGTTCTTCAGAAGAGCATCAGTGGTAGAAGATATAACTAACACTGATTACGCTGGAGAAATCGAAAACTTTGGTGACACAGTAAAGATCATCAAAGAGCCTACAATCACAGTTAAAGATTATGCTAGAGGTCAAACAGTTGATACACAAGTATTAGCAGATGACCAAATAACTATGACTGTTGACCAAGGTTCTTATTTTGCTTTTAAAGTAGATGATATTGAAGAAAGACAATCTCATGTAAACTTTGAAGCTCTTGCAACCTCTTCAGGTGCATATTCATTAAAGAAAAACTACGA
>LUMQ01000252.1_pt1 | contig 19651 bp, 22 predicted proteins | sample 729621 | NCBI WGS metagenome assembly LUMQ01 (sample SAMN03860259, study PRJNA289734) | marine metagenome | biome: seawater column; feature: ocean; material: water; isolation source: Red Sea water column Station 12 - depth 25m | place: Saudi Arabia: Red Sea | collected 2011-10-15 | depth 25 m | reverse complement strand
AAAAAAGATTAAATTCCAACATATGAAGTCATATTATCTATTAAAATAAGATTTTATCTAATAAAAATGAATCTAATTTTAATAAGGCATGGTCAAAGCAAGTGGAATGCCCTAAATCAATTTACTGGTTGGAAGGATCCTGATCTTACGGCCAAAGGTATTGAAGAGGCACATAGTGCAGGCAGGATAATAAATAACTTAAAAATTAATTTTGACTTAGTTTTCACATCTGCATTAAAAAGAGCTCAGAACACAGCTGAAATAATTCTCAAAGAAATAAATCAGCCTCTATCAACTATAAAAAATCAGGCTCTTAATGAAAGAAACTATGGAGACCTTGCAGGTCTCAATAAAGATGATGCAAGAAAAAGATGGGGTAATGAACAAGTTCATATTTGGAGAAGATCTTATGATATACCTCCTCCTGGAGGAGAAAGTCTTAAAGATACAGGTGAGAGAGTGCTCCCATTTTTTTTGAATGAAATACTCCCGCATGTTTGTGAAGGTAAGAATGTTTTAGTTGCAGCGCATGGAAACTCTCTTAGGTCATTAATAAAGTTTCTTGATAACATTTCGGATGAAGACATTGTTAAGTTAGAAATCCCAACTGGGGCGCCAATACATTATGTAATTAATGAGGATGGTTCAGTTAAGTCGAAACAAGACTTCTTCAATGAATAGTTTTAGTGACAATATTGTCTCCTGGTACAAAGAAAATGGCAGGCATGATCTTCCTTGGAGAAAAAGTATATCTCCTTATTCCGTATGGATATCAGAAATCATGCTTCAGCAAACCCAAGTTAAGACCGTTATTCCCTACTTTAATAAATTCATTGAAAAGTATCCTAATCTTGATGCTTTGCTTAAAGCTTCAGAGGATGAAATATTAGCTCAGTGGTCAGGATTGGGTTTCTATAGAAGAGCAAAGAATATTTATAAAGCTTGCAGAGTAATCAGTGAAGATTTTAATAGTAAGCTACCAACAAATATAAATGATTTAGAGTCCTTACCTGGCATTGGAAGATCTACTGCAGGTGCAATTATGTCTATAGCTTTCAATGAAGGTCATCCTATCCTCGATGCAAATGTAAAAAGAGTTCTTGGAAGATATAAAAAAATATCTTTTAAAACTGAAAATGAAAAACAGAAAAAGCTTTGGCTTATTTCTGAGGAACTTACTCCAAATAAAGAATCCTTTGAATATACTCAAGGAATTATGGATTTAGGGGCTACGCATTGCTCAAAATCAACACCTAGTTGTGATTTATGTCCAGTCAGTAATAATTGCGATAGCGCATTCAAAGAAGTTTCTAATAAAGTAAGTTTAAGAAAGGCTATTCAAAAACCTACTGTAAAGCTAAATTTTATTCTGCCTCATACAAAAAATGAGATCCTTATGCATAAAAAACAGGCCTCCGAATATTAAATTGATAAAAAATATGATCTTGACTCTAATTTAGAGTATAAATGGATTAAGAAAAGTAAAGTAGATGAATATGCAATGCCAACTCCTATTAAAAAAGTTGTGAGTACACTATGACAAAAACAGTTTTTTGTAAGAAGTATCAAGAAAATCTTCCATCGTTAGAAATTCCTCCAATGCCAGGAGAGCTTGGAATTGAATTACAAAAAACAGTTTCTGCTAAGGCTTGGGAAGAATGGAAATCTCATCAGGTAACACTTATCAATGAAAGGATGCTTGATATGTCTGATCAAAAGAATAGAGAATGGCTCATCGAACAAATGAATCTATTTTTTGATAATGCTGACTACGCAAAAGCTGAAGGTTTTAAGTCATTAGACTGATTAATGACATTATCTTCATTCTTGCATATAATCCTTTGATCTAATTTGCCCAGATAGCTCAGTTGGTAGAGCAAAGGACTGAAAATCCTTGTGTCGGTGGTTCGATCCCACCTCTGGGCACCACCTTACAACTCAAATTTATAAATTCTATCCATTTGTTTATCTATGATAGGAGTTTTTGACATGAGGAGGTTTCTTGTCTTTTTTAATAATGGATTAGATATATGGTTATGAAGAGCTTGCTCTTTAGATAGTCTGGTAATCATCTTAACTCTTGGCTTCCTTATCCGCTCATAACTATTTTGAGTATCTTCTAAGTTACCAATATCACTTAAAAGTTTAGCAAAAGAGTATCCATCCTCAATAGCCAGACATCCGCCCTGCCCTAAAAAAGGCACTATAGGATGTGCAGCATCACCAAATAAAGTAATATTTTTAGCAAAATATTTCTTTAGCAAAGGCCTTGTATATATACCCCATCTAAAGAACTTATTTGCAGAATGAACTGTCTCTTTATGATTATCAGACATAAAGCCGATATCCTGAATAAGCTCATCTATACTGCCCTCAGCTATCCATGACTCATTATTTTCTTTACTAGTTTTAATGCATCCTACAAAACTTGATAAAGAATTTGTTATTGGATAAAGAACTAAGTGCTTATTTGAAGAAAGCTGAAGATAAGCATCTTCATGTGGATTCTGGCCTATACATCGCCATGCAGAATAACCGCTATAAACTGGCTTTCCTGTATCAAAAAAATTATCTCGTATTTTCGATTTTATTCCGTCGCATGCTGCTAAATGAAGAACTCTATATGACTGATCATTCTTGAAGTTTAGAATCTTGTTGTCTGAATCAAATGAAATATATTCGTGATCAAAAATAACCTTTCCTCCAAGCTCAATAAATTTCTTATATAAAATACTCACAAGTTTTTCTCTAGAAATGCAGCAAACTCTGGAGTCAATGGAAGTTATAGGTTGATCTTCGTCTAAAAAATTTATTTTTTCTGGGAAAAAGCCTTCATTTGAAAGACTCTCTTTAAGATTAATCTTATCAAGAAGATTTATGGCATTTGGAGATATAGATATACCTGCCCCGCCTTCTCTTATCTGTGACGATCGTTCAAAAATAATAGGTTGAATATCTTTTCTTAATAAAAAACATCCAAGAGATAATCCTGCGATACCTCCACCGATGATGGCAATGTGTTCAGAATAGTCATTCATAAATTATTTTCATTATATAATCTTTGAATGCATAAATTTCTCGCTGTATTCATTTCTTTTGTATTTGCAGTTTCTTCTTTCTCAGATAATGCGAAAAACATCAACTCAGTCATGCTTATTGGAAATAGTTTTTTTTATTACAACAATAGTTTGCATAATCATCTGGGTGATCTTTACGATGCAGATCCTGATTTAGATACTCCGAGAAGGCGATCAATAACTATCAATGGATCTTCACTATCTTGGCATGATGTTGAGAGCTATCTATCAAATGAAGAAATTGGAAGTTTTAAGATAGATTCAGATACAAATACCTATGAGCCTTATGAAAAGCTTGATATTGATGTTGTTATCATGATGGATTGTAGCCTCTGCCCTATAAATGATGAAAGAAAAGACAGTTTTTATAAATATGTTAAAAAACACTCGGAAACTATTAGATCAAAAGGAATAGAGCCAATCTTATTTATGAGTTGGCCATATAAAAATAAACCGGAAATGCAGGAGATGCTTGAAAAAGAGTTTTTTAAAGCATCTAAATTGAACAATCTAAGGCTGATTCCTGCTGGCCAAGCTTTTTTATACATTAATAAAAATTTTCCAAACATTAATCTTTATACCGAAGATCTTAGACATCCAAGCAAAGAAGGAACTTATCTTGCAGCCTTAATGGTATTTACCTCTCTGAGTAATAAATCACCAATTGGAAATACTTTTACAATGGACCTAGATCCAAAAGTTAGCAGAATATTACAGGAGGTTGCTTGGTTAACGCATAACGAGTTTAGAAAAAGAGTTATTAAATCTGGTTTAAAATAAAAAATTATTGTTTAATATATAAATGTTCAATCGTTCAGGATTTTCTTTAGTCTTTCTTTTACTTTTTTCAACTAGTTGTTCTCTTTTTGTTGATGAGTATCAAGTAAATTCTAGGAAAGTAATTGCTTATCTTCTTGAGGATCTGCCAATTCCAGACGATGCAGGCATCATAAAATATCCTACAGTGCTTTTAGGAACTGGCGATTCAATTTCAGGGAGAATCATATTAGAGTCAGGATATAGTCCAGCAGAAAATCTTATTTTTTATGGTACCGAAACTTTAACAACTGGCTGGCAATTAGTTTCTTCAAAAGTTGGAGAAGAAGTTACTCTTGTCTATTTTAAAAACGGAAGATACGCTACTCTTGAAATGAAACCAAGAAGAACTGTTTCTGGGTTTATTGCTGGAGATGTTGGAAGTGATATTGTCATCTCAGTTGTTCACCCCGATGCAATTGCTGATCAGAATCCTTATAATGATCTTAATTACGGCAATCTCCCCGAAGTTCCTTAATATTTAGATGAATTCACCCATATCTCTTGTTGCAGGAGGAACAGGACTTGTAGGAAGTCACATAGTTAAGATTCTATCTAAGAAACAGGGCACACAAATAATACTAGCAAGGTCTTTTGATTCAGACATACCTGAAAATGGTCAGCTTAAAATAATTAACTTTGATGATCTAAATTCAGGCAGTGTTCAATTAGAAAGTAGCATTAATCATGTTTATCTTTGTTTAGGTAAGAAGTTATCAAGCTATGAATTAGGATATATGCAATATGGATCTAGAGAAAGTTTTAAACTGATAGACTATCAATATCCACTATCAATTGCCAAGTTGGCTTATAAGAGCGGAGCAAGATCTATTTCTTTAGTTTCTGCAGTTGGTGCTCATGAAGGGTCATTTAATTATTATTTTCATATTAAAGGAAAGCTTGAGAACAAGATTAAAGAAATTGGATTTGAAAATATTTGCTTTGCCCGCCCAGGCCATCTTCTTGGTAAAAGAAAAGATTTTAGGGGATTTGAGATCCCATTTTTGGAAACGGGTTTAAGAGTTGCAGCACCATTTATGCAAGGGCCAATTAAAAATTTTAGGCAAGTAGAAGCAAGAAAAGTTGCAGAAAGTATGGTTTCAAATACAAGGAGTCATAAGAAAGAAGAATCTTATTTATACTATGCAGACTTTTTAAAAACAGAAGTTTCTTAATTAACCAAAATCTTTAAGCATTTTTTTAAGCTCTAGAGAGTGTTGCTCCTCTTCTCCAATCATACCTCTTGCATATTCTTCAAGATAAATGGACCTATCTTCAACAAGAGAAAGTAAATCTTTATATAAATCAACTGCATGCATTTCATGCTCTAAACTTTCTTCTAATATGTCTTTAATTGTATGCCTATTGGTTTCTTCAATCGCAAACCTTTTTAACGTCAATATCTTTCATCTTATCTCCTTTTAAATAAGATGGATTCTACATTAAATTTTTCTTAAATCTCTTATTGCGAAATGAAGTAATAATCATTCTCATTATGAATTAGTTTTTTCAAATAAGTAATGCGAAACAAAATATTCGTCTCCTCTATTCATTGCAAAGAAAACCTCACAAGTAAGGAAAAATATTCTCCATCTATTAAACCAAACAACTGGATCATCATAATGATCTTTGAAAATATCCATTATTTCATTTTTATTTTTATAATGATTTTCAAGCCACCCTTTTGAGGTTTTTGAGTAATGAACACCATTAACATCCCATTGTTTTGTAACAATTAAATCTTCTTCAAAATAGCTAAATATATCCTTGCTGGGCATAATGCCTCCCAAGAAGAAATATTTTGTCATCCAGTCTAAATCATGTCTTACTTCATAAAGATAAGTAATTTCTTTATTACAGAAGATATGGATAAAAAGCTTTCCATTGTCCTTAAGCAAACTACTTAAAGAAGATAATATTGATTTATAGTTTCTTAGGTGCTCAAACATTTCAATAGAAATAATCCGATCAAAATGATTATCTAAATTAAGGTTATTTACATCCATTTTGATTGCCTTAATATTTTTAAGATTCCTTTTTTCTGCCTCTTCATTAATAAAATTAATCTGATCAAACGAATTGCTTACTGAGGTAATATTAGATTCAGGAAATTTCGCTGCAGCATAGAGTGAAAAACTGCCCCATCCACATCCCAGATCCAGTATTTCTTGACCATCTAAAATATTTGCTCTCTCTATATATAAATCCAACATCTTATCTTCAGCTTCATCTAAGGAGGTCTGGCCATCAAATAATGAGCAAGAATACTTCAGTCTATTACCAAGTACTTTTTTAAAAAATTCTGGAGGTACTTCATAATGTTGATCATTAGCATCAACTGTTTTTTCCGCGACAACTCCATCTGATAATAAGTTAATAACTTTTTCTTTATTCCTTTCAATATCAGATTCTGCAAGCCTTCTATTTGATAAAAAGAGTGCTGCTCTCTTAATTAAAAAGTCTGGAATGTAGCCTCTTTCGGTAAGATAAAGTAAAAATTTTGTCATTTATTCTCCAATAAATATTGTGAAACTGAAATTCTTTCATTTAAAAATCCACCACGACAATATGCGAGATACATATCCCAAGTATTTTTAAATTTTTTATCAAAGCCTAATGCTTCGACTTGATCCCAGCGATCTTGAAAATTAATAAACCAAGTCTCTAAAGTCTTTGCATATGATTCTGGGAAATTTTTTTGCGAGACAGATTTAAGCTCATTATTTTCAGCAAGCTTATGAATAATTTTATTGCTAGCAAGCATGCCTCCAGGAAAAATATATGTTTGTATAAAATCAGGATTTTTTTGATAGCTATCAAAAAACTCGTCTCCAATGGTAATTGTCTGAATGGCGGCTTTACCATTTTCCTTAAGCAAACCCTTTATTTTTGAGAAAAATACCTCCCAATATTCTGACCCAACTGCTTCAAACATTTCAATTGAGACAATGGCATCAAATTTTCCTGATATCTTTCTATAATCAATGAGCTCAATCTCAGGGATCTTTTCCATTTGCCTGATTCTTGTTTTAGCAAACTGGAATTGGCTTGGTGATATTGTGATTCCCTTAACGTCAAAACCCCTCCTCCCAGCATATTCTAAGAATCCTCCCCAGCCACATCCAATCTCAAGTATTCTTGCTCCTTCTTTCAGATTTAGCATATCTAGTATCGACTGATATTTATTTTCTTGTGCCTCACTTAAGTTATTTGTTTCTTCATAAAATATGCCAGAAGAGTATGTCATAGACTCATCCAGCCACAAATTATAAAAATCATTTCCTAGGTCATAGTGTGCTTCAATATTTTTTTTGCTTCCCTTAAGCGTATTTTTATTAAAAAAATGATTAATTTTTGCGAAAATCTTTAGGGAAAGCATGCCATTTGAGATCTTTGAAAAAGCATCTAAATTCTTTGGAAGATAGTCCATTAATTCAATTAGATCTTCTGTTTGCCAGTAATTATTGATATAGCCTTCCGTAAGTCCCAAAGCTCCGCGTCTGAATATAATCCAAATCCCAAGCCAGGAATTAAAAGTAATTTCTATAGAAGATTGATGATTTCCTAGCTCTATCCTTTTTCCATTTGGAAGAGTAATTGAAATGTTCTTATCTTCAAGTTCGCCAATGTTCTTGTTCAAGAAATTTTGAATAAGTTTAGTCAGCATATCCGCTATCTCCATGAGGAAAGATTTTAAATTTCTTTATCCAAAGAAAGAATGCTTGAATATGGATCCTAACAAGAACGAGAAGAGAACTTAGGGCTAGACCAAAATAGAATACTAGCTTCTTTATTCCTGTCATTTTTATAATTGTGCCTCGAATATTTGTAACGATCTCTGCTTTTTTTTCTTTGTTAAACTGATTTATCTTTATTTTAAATGGGTTTCTGGATAAATTAAATTTATAGAAGCCGGATTTCTCTGCAAAAGGAGAAACATACATATTCTTCTCAACCTCAAGCCAAATGTTTTCAGAGATAGCTTCCCCATTATTTTCAACAATATAAATTTGGTCTTCATAAAATGTATTTTTGACTTCGGCTATAAAAAATTTACAACTTTCTTTGGTTTCTAAAAACCAAAAACATACTGGGTTAAAAGATTTGATAAATCCAATATTGGGTGTTCTGAGAAGATTCACTTTGCACATATTAGCTTCAATATCTTTTTCTTTAATAAAGGACTTCATTGAGTCAATTACTTTGCCTGACATGTCAGAATAATTATCAGCAAAACTTAAAATCTTAGAATTAATATGTTTAAACTTTTCTGAGTTGAAATCAAATACATCCTCAACAAAAGCTGATTTATATTTATATTCAAACTGATGCTTTTTGTTGCCTACTCTTCTATGAGATACATCACCATCGAATAAATTTAGTTTTGCTTTATCCATTAATAATCTTTATAACTTCTAATGAAGATTTAATGCCATCTTCATGAAATCCATAACCAAGATGAGCACCTGTAAAATATGTTTTTCTATTCCCCTGAATTGATCGTATCAATTTTTGTCCTTTAATTGTTTGTTCGCTATAAAGAGGATGTTCATATTTAATTCTCTTAAAAACTTTTTCTTCATCAACATCAGGATAATTTCCAAGTGTTACAAAAATATCTCTCTCGATGTCTAATTTCTGTAAATTATTCATCCAATAAGAAACATAATCATATTTATTGTTCTTAAAAGAGTTCCAGGAAGACCAAAGAGATTTCTCATTTGGCATCAGGTTTTGATCATGATGAAGCAAAGCATTGTTAGTTGTATATTCGAACATAGATAATATTTCTTGTTCCTCAGAGGACATATCATCAACTATTGCTCCAACCTGATTAGCATGACAGGCAAAAATAATTACATCATATTGATTTTCTATATCATTATTTAGAACAAATACTTTTTCTTTTTCTCTTTTTATCGATACGTTTGCATTTTTAAAAACATTATTTATTTTTGAGTGATTAATTAGTTTTTCTATATAGGTATTACTTCCACCCAAGACTGAAAACCACTGAGGCCTTTTAATTAGATCTAACAATCCATGATTATTAAAAAATCTAGAAAATGATTTCATTGGGAATCTACTAATTGATTCCTGGGATGAAGACCAAATTGATGCAGACATCGGATATACATAATTTTTCTTAAAGAATTCTGAGAATTTTTTTTCTCTTAACCAATCTTCTATTGATCCATTTGAATCTACATTTGATGCAATATTATTAAATCTAACCATTTCAAGAAAAATCCTTATTTTTTTTAAGCTATTAAAGAATCTAAATTTTTTAAATTCTTCTGAGCACCATGAAATATTTTCTGTATCGACACTAAAAGACATGGAGGTTGGATGAAGTTCAATTTCTAATTCAAGGAACAGTTTTGTTAATAAAGGATAATTTCTATCATTCATTACTATAAAGCCTGAGTCGACTCTTATTTTTTTTTCCAGCTCAAGAGTATGCGTATGAGTGTGCCCACCCAACCTAGAGTCTTTTTCAAACAAATCTACTTCGTGCTGATCAGAGAGATAATAAGCTGCAGAGAGACCAGATATTCCTGATCCAATAATCGCTATTTTCAGAATTTACCCCTTGTGAACCTCATTCTTATCGTATAAATCCTAATTAAAGCTACAAAGGTAATTACGCATTGAGTAAAAATTGAAATTGATAATGGATCAGACCAATGCCACCTATCTATTGTTATCCAAAGTAAAAAAGTTTGAAGTGGGAAATTAATACATAGTCCTATTAACACAATGATAATACTTTCACGAAATGCAGTTTTTTCTGTTTGATTCATAACTATCCTCTAAATTTGAAAAGGCTTATGAAATTTTTACAGCTGTTCCGTAGGCCATCACCTCTGAGGCACCTTGAACAATTTGAGATGTTTGGAACCTGAAATTGATAATTCCATTCGCTCCTTTTTCTTTAGCTTCCTGGATCATTCTTTCATATGCCTGATCTCTAGCTCTTTCTAAAAGCCTTGAGTAACTAACAACCTCACCGCCAACAAGATTTTTCAGACTAGCGAATAAATCGCTTCCAACATTTCTTGCTCTCACTGTACTACCAACAACTATGCCTAAGTATTCTTCAATATTTTTGTTCTCGATTGAATTGCTGGAAACAACTAAAAAATTATCACTGTCCATTAATAAAGAATATTATAAAAAGTAATATTTTTCTATATGGTTTTTAGATTTCAGAGTGAGCAATTTGAGCTGATAATACAAAAATATCCATTGCGACATCAAGCTCATCAATGTCAATATAGGTTGGAGCTATCCTCAAGACTGAATCATTTGGATCATTGCCGTAAGGATAAGTTGAGCCTGCAGGTGTTAGCATTAGTCCAGCCTCTGCACACAGCGCAACAATTCTTTTAGCAATTGGTTTTTTTGAATAGAAGGTTACGAAATACCCACCAGTTGGATTTGTGTATTCACCTACTTCGCTGGGTAGATTTGAAAGTTTTTTATTAACAAGTTCAAACTTTGGCTTAACAAAACTGGCATGCTTCTTCATATGTTCAAGAACATTTGATTTATTTTTAAAGAAATTAACATGTCTTCTTTGATTAATTTTATCTGGACAAATTACCATCATGTTCCTTACTCTTTCAATTAATTTAAAATTCTTTTCGCCAGTTGTTAAAAAAGCCATGCCGCCTCCGCCAAAAGTAACTTTTGAGAAAGAAGTAAATACAGCTACATTGTCTAAAGCACCCAAACCATCTGCTAAGAGAGGGATTGGTGTCTGAACTCGCGTTTCATCGAAATCATGAATTAAATAAGCATGATCAAATAAGTTAATAAAGCTTGAGTTATATTCTTTGGTAATCTTTAAAAGGTTTGTGATGTTTTCGTCAGAAAATACTTCGCCAGAAGGGTTGGAATGCCTCGGAACACAGATTAATCCCTTTATATTTGGATATTTGGAAAGTTTCTTATTTAGATCATCAAGATCGATACCAGATGAGCAGAGATTTACAGTATGCATTTTTAGACCAAGGCCTTCTAGAGTTGCAAAATGCCTATCAAATCCAGGCACGGCACACAGAAATGCTGGCTCTTTATCATTTTTCCATGGATCATCGTCTAGCCCAAAGAGAAATCTTCCTAAAAGAAGTTGAGTCATTAGAAGATAGCTTGATTGTTCTCCGGCGATTGTTAAATCTATTTTGCTATCAAGAATGTCTGCACCAAGTTTTCTAGCCTCTATAATTCCAATTGGCTCTCCATAATTCCTTAAGTCAACACCATTTTCTCCAATGGGATCGACAGCCTGAGTCATTAAGTTATTCGATAAGTCTAGTTGGTCGGAATGTGGTTTTCCTCTAGTAAGATCAATTGATAAGTTTTTTTGCTTTAGTGCTTTAAAAGTTTCAAGTAATTTTTCCATCACATTATGAGTGTTATCAATTTAATGAAATAATAATGCATATGAATGAAAATATAAATTTAATTTTCTTAGAGCTTCTGTTAGCGATCCCTTTAGTTGGAATTGTGCTTTGGTTTGTTTATAGGATGAGCAAAAATCATAACTCAAATATTGAGGAAATAATTTCCAAGGTAGTTCAGGAAAAGAATGAAAGCTCTTCAAAGCATAATTTAGAGAAAATCGATTTAACGCTTAAGCCCTTTAAAGAACAACTACGAAATCTAAATGAAGAAATTGTTGGCTTAAAAGAAGAACAGGCTGCATCAAAAGAAAGTTTTAAAGATCACGTATCAAAAATAATTGAGCAAACTGATAATATCGGCAAAGAAGCAAGAGACTTAGCTTTAGCTTTGAGTGGAAATGTCCAAACTCAAGGTGCCTGGGGAGAACAAGTTTTAGAAAAAACACTTGAGGAATCTGGATTGAGAAAAGATAAAGACTATGTGCTCCAAAAAAAATTTACTGCTAGCGATGGATCTACTGTTCAACCGGATGCTGTTGTCTTTATGCCAGATAATAGAAGTATCATTATCGACTCAAAAGCCTCTCTTACAGCATACTTAAGGTATGTTGATACTGAAGATGAGTCTGAAAAAGAAAAACATCTAAAAGAACATCTAAGCTCCCTAAAGACTCATATAAAACAACTTTCATCTAAGTCTTATAAAAGTATTGAAGAGCTTGGGTCAGCTGACTATATTTTAATGTTTATCCCAATTGAATCAGCTTTGTCTCTTGCGCTTATGAATGATTGGGACCTTCAGAAAACCGCCATGCAAAGTAAAATGGGATTTGTAACACCAACTAACTTGATAGCAATCCTTAGAGTCGCTGAAAGTTTATGGCGACAAGATAGATTGAGTAAAGATGCCGAAAAAATTGCTCTAAGAGCTGGCCTAATGATTGATAAGCTTGTTGGCCTTAAAACAGACTTTGAAAAGGTAAAAAGTAGCTTCAATGCTACTCAAGATGCGATAAATGAAGCAGAAAAGAAGTTAAGCACCGGTAAGGGAAATCTAACAAATCAAGCAAAAGAGTTACAAGAAATGGGAGCCAGATCAAAAAAAGTTCTAGCAGACTCAGATAACAAATAAATATAGTGCAGCATCTAAGATTATTAAAAATTCTGTCATATCCTTGGCTGATATTTATATCAATAATATTTCTTACCTTTATTTTTTTAGGCTTCACTCAGCCACTCAATGAATATGTAACAACATCTTTGATAATTAAGATGACGTCTAACACCTTATTGTTATGCATGCTGGTTGCAATATTCACTTCTCTGATAGCTGTTCCTTGCTCAATCTTTGTGACAATGTTCGATTTTTATGGGAGAAAGTTTTTTTCATGGGCTTTATGTTTGTCCCTAGCATTTCCTATCTATGTGTATGCTTTTATTTTTGTTGGGGCTGCTGAAGAAATCAGCTTCATTTCTAGCTCTATTAGAGAAAATATCGTGTTGTCTGCTTTAATAATGTCTCTCGGTTTATATCCTTATACGTTCCTTCTATGTAAGGCGCAGTTAAGAAAAACTGGAGTATCTATATTCAAAGCATCAAAGTCTCTAGGAAAAAATAACTTCCAAACAATTTATCTTATTCTTCTCCCGTCTCTGAAGCCTGCGATAATAGCTGGAACAGTTCTATGCATCTTTGAAACTATCTCTGATTTTGGAGGCGTTGCAACACTTGGTATTAATACTCTAACTGTTGGCATCTTTAATATTTGGTTTGGTTATCAAGACTTAATATCTGGAGCAAAAATATCTCTTATGCTTTTCTTATTAGCAATGATTATTTTGTATATCAGTAAACTAAGCTCTGAAAGTAGGAAGTCATCAGGTGCTGGGAAAGCAAATCATAGTTTAATTAAGCCTAGTAAAATATTTAATTTCTCAATTGCCCTATTTTGTTCATTTGTTTTTGTAATAACCTTCATCTTTCCATTTATACAACTTATAGTTTGGTCTTCAGAAAATATCAAAAATAATATTCCATTAGAGCTAATTTTTAATTCTTTCTTCATAGGTTTTATAGTTGCATTAGCTGCTTCAGTTATTGCAATAATTCTTTCACTGGGGAGCTTCAAAAGCTCAAATAAAATTATTTTTAATCTATCGACAATAGGTTATGCAATCCCAGGCTCTGTTCTTGCAGTTTCTCTATTATTAGTCTTTAGCTTTTACTTTGATTTATCAGTAACAGTATTCGGCATATGGGGATTATTTTTATGTTTGGTAATAAGATTTATAACTCCTTTAATACGTTATTTGGATGCTGCCCTTTCGAGTATGGCCGAAGAGACCCTTTCTGCAACAAGGATCTATTCGAAAAGCTTATTGAAAACTTTTAGGAATATATATTTTCCAGCTTTATATCCATCTCTGTTGTTAGGCTTTTTAGTTGTTTTTATAGAAGTGATTAAAGAGCAGCCTGCAACACTATTGTTGAGGCCGGTAGGTTTCGATACCTTGTCATCAAAGATTTATAATTTTACCTCAGAGGGTCAATGGGAATTAGCTGCAACTCCCAGCATAGCCATGATTCTTTTAAGTTTAATTCTTGTATTGATATTAAATAATAGAGTTGATAATGAATAGAACCTTTCTATATGAATCTCATCTGGGCTTGGGATCAAAATTTGTTAATTTCTCAGGATGGGAAATGCCCATACATTATGGCTCTCAGATTAATGAACATAATTCTGTAAGAAATAGTGCTGGTATTTTTGATGTTTCTCATATGAATATCTTTGATTTCTGTGGTGTGGAAGCGAAAGAATTTATGAGACATGTGTTAACAAATGATGTGAATAAAATTGACGATGGTTCTGCACTTTATAGTGTAATAACGAATAATGAAGGCGGGATAATAGATGATCTAATCGTTTATAAATTTAACAATGAAAAATTCAGAGTCGTATCAAACTGTTCTACTTTTGATGATGTAAATAACTTCTTTGAATCAAATATTATCAAATTTGATTGTGAGTTCCATCATAAACCAAGTTTAGGCATTCTAGCTATCCAAGGACCAGAATCTGAGATTGCTCTTAAAAATATCCTTAAACTAGAGCTTTCAAACTATAAAAGTTTTTCATTTACTGAAAGGAATAAACTTTTCGTTTCAAGGACTGGTTATACAGGGGAAGATGGTTTTGAGGTTATTGGTGAGCCTGAAGAATTACAAAACATTTGGGATTTATGTATTTCTAGGAGCATTCCTCCAATTGGTTTGGGTGCAAGAGATACTTTGAGAGTTGAAGCTGGGATGAATCTCAATGGCACAGACATGACCATAAAGAATAATCCCTTTGAGTCTAATTTAGGTTGGGTTGTCGATTTTAGTGATATCGAAAGAGATTTTATAGCTAAAGAAAAGCTTCTTGAAATTAAAAATACCAACAAGATTAAGCTTGTTGGTGTTTTACTTAATGAAAAAGGAATTCTGAGAAGTGGTCAAAAGATTATCAAAGATGATTTTGAGGGAGAAGTTACAAGTGGTACTTTTTCGCCGTATATGAAGAAAAGCATTGGCTTAGCTAGGATACCGATGGATATCAGTGAAAATGCAAATGTGCTGATAAGAAATAAGCTTCTAAATGTAAAAATATTATCGCTACCTTTTATAAGAAAAGGTAAAATTATGATATGAATGAAACTCCAAGTGATCTTAAATTTCTGGATTCGCATGAATGGGTAAAAGTGGATGATAATACTGTTATAGTTGGTATCAGTGATCATGCTCAGAATGAGCTTGGAGAGGTTGTCTTTGTTGAATTACCAGCAATTGGAGATGAGTTCGTCTCAGGCGATGAAGCAGCTGTAGTGGAATCTGTAAAAGCTGCATCTGAAGTGTATACTCCCTTATCTGGTGAAGTTATTGAAGTAAATGAAGCTCTTGAAGAAAACCCTGAGCTTGTAAACACCTCTCCTTATGAGGATGGTTGGTTCTTCAAATTAAGAGTTAGTGATGAAAATCTTGGAAGCATAGATAGTCTTATGACAGCTGAAGAATATTCATCCATGCTTGATGGTAATAGTTAATTAAATCAAAAATGAATCAAATTAAATCTTTCGTTGATAGGCATATTGGTATTGGTGCTGATGACCAAAAAGATATGCTAGATTTTCTTGGTTACAAAGATATGCATGCATTTATTGAGGATGTTGTACCTGAAAGTATATTAGAGGATGATTATTTAGATCTTGGAGATGGATTGTCAGAGATGGCGGCTCTGAAAAAGCTTGATAAGGTTGCTAAGCAAAACAAAGTCTTTAGATCTTATATTGGGCAGGGTTACTATGGAACCGTTACTCCTAAGGTCATTAAAAGAAATGTATTTGAAAATCCTGGATGGTATACCTCATATACTCCATATCAAGCTGAGATTTCTCAAGGAAGATTAGAGGCGCTAATAAATTTCCAAACAACTATCTGTGAGTTAACCTCAATGGAAATAGCTAATGCATCTCTTCTTGATGAGGCTACAGCCGCAGCTGAAGCTATGATGCTAGCAAAAAGAGTATCGAAAAATAAATCTAATTATTTTTTTGTTGATAAAAACTGTTTCGGGCAGACTATTTCCGTTCTTAAAACAAGAGCTAAACCATTTGGTATTGAGCTTGAGGTTGGAGATCCTCAAGATTTTAATGAAAAAGATTTTTTTGGAATGTTAATACAATATCCAAATAAATTTGGAGAAATAGAAGATTTTTCAAGGCTATCAGATTACTGCAAAAAGAATAAGTCCTTGCTTGTTTGTGCTACTGATCTTCTTGCCTTGACTCTTTTGAGACCTCCAGGAGAAATTGGTGCTGATATTGTTATAGGTTCATCCCAAAGGTTTGGAGTCCCAATGGGATTTGGAGGGCCACATGCTGCATTTATGGCTACACATGAGAGTTTTCAAAGGTCGATGCCTGGAAGAATTATAGGGGCATCTAAAGATGCTAGCGGAAATCTATCCTACAGGCTTGCACTTCAAACAAGAGAACAGCACATAAGGCGAGAAAAAGCCACTAGCAATATTTGTACTTCTCAAGCGCTACTTGCTGTGATGGCTGGCTTTTTTGCTATCTATCATGGTCCAAATGGTCTGATAGGAATTGCTAATGATGTCCATAAAAAAACTCGTAAACTTTTTAGTGCTCTTAAGTCTGGCGATCATGAAATTCTAAATAATAACTTTTTTGATACTCTTTCTATTCGCTTAAAAGGAGATATTTCGGAAATAAAAACTCGTCTACTCGATGCAAAAATAAATATTAATTGGTTTGATAATAATTTAGTTAGTATCTCAATAGATGAAGCCACAACCTCTGAAGATATTGCTGATCTAGTCTTTGCGCTCTCAGGAAAGCCTATATTAAATGATTCCGAAGATGGTGAAGCTAGTCTTAATAAAGAAATAGTTAGATCCTCTGATTTTATGAAACAGGAGCGTTTTAATAAATATCATTCCGAAACAGAGATGATGAGATATATTAAAAGACTATCTGATAAGGATATCGCGCTCGATAGATCAATGATTCCACTTGGCTCTTGTACAATGAAATTAAACTCAGCTTCGGAAATGGCGCCAGTAAGCTGGCCAGAATTTGCAAATATGCATCCATATTGTCCGACCGATCAAACAAAAGGTTATCAAGTTCTTATTAAGGACTTAAGAGAAATGTTATCAGGTATTACAGGGTATTATGATATTTCACTTCAACCAAATGCTGGTTCTCAAGGTGAGTATGCAGGTCTCCTAGCAATTGATGCATATCATAAGAATAATGGTGATGACAATAGGTCAATCTGTCTTATTCCTAGGTCAGCTCATGGTACTAATCCTGCCTCAGCAATGATGGTTGGAATGAAAGTTGTCCCTGTTGAATGTGATTCGGAAGGGAATATTGATCTTAAGGACTTAAAAGAAAAGTCATCTCTTCACAAAAGCAATTTATCAGCAATTATGATCACATATCCTTCCACTCATGGAGTCTTTGAAAGTAATGTGAGAGAAGTTTGTAAAATTGTTCATGATCATGGAGGGTTAGTTTACATTGATGGAGCTAACTTGAATGCTCTTGTTGGTATTGCAAAACCCGGTGAGTTTGGTGGTGATGTTTCTCATCTCAACCTGCATAAAACATTCTGCATTCCTCATGGTGGAGGTGGACCTGGAGTCGGCCCGATAGGAGTTGTAGAAAAACTTAAAGATTTTATGCCTTCACATCATGAAAATATTCAAAATGTAGGTCCTGTATCCTCAACAGATTTTGGAAGTGCCAGCATTCTACCAATTAGTTGGATGTATATTGCAATGATGGGATCAAAGGGTTTAAAACAAGCTACGATGACTGCCATTTTAAGCGCGAATTATGTTGCAAAGCGCCTAAGCGATCACTATCAAATACTTTATAAGGGTGAGAACAACCTAATTGCTCACGAATGCATAATAGATGCAAGACCTTTCAAAGAGTCCTCAAATATTGATGTTGATGATATAGCTAAAAGGCTTATGGATTACGGTTTTCATGCTCCTACTATGTCCTGGCCAGTTGCAGGCACTCTTATGATTGAGCCTACTGAAAGTGAATCGAGAGAAGAATTAGATATATTCTGTGATGCTATGATTTCTATTAGGAAAGAAATAGAGGAAATTGAAAAGGGCAATGAGGATTCTAAAAATAATATTCTAAAAAATTCGCCTCACACTGTAGAAGAGCTTAGCAGTGATAATTGGGAACATAATTATTCTAGAGAAAAAGCTGCATATCCACTGGATTACTTAAAAGCAAGAAAGTATTGGCCGCCTGTAAAGAGGATAGATAACGTTTACGGTGATAAAAACCTATTTTGTACCTGTCCAGATATGGACGAGTTTTAGATAGGTAAATCTATAATTTCCCAGCCACGGTCTTTAGATACTCTAAATAAATCATTATCTGGGTTAACTGCCACCGGTTTTTCTACTTTCTGCAAGAGAGGCATATCTAAGATTGAGTCAGAATAAAAGGTTGTGCCATTAAAATCTGAGAACCCATTATTTTTCATCCATGCCTGCACATTTTTTAACTTCCCCTCTCCTAGCGATGGAGGATCTTCAATTCTTCCGGTATAAATATTGTTTTCTTTTTCACATGTTGTACAAACAACATTTTTAAATTCTAATCTTTTGGCAATTGGGGCAGCAATTATTGAGGTTGTTCCTGAAGCAAGAAGTAGCTCTTCATCTTTTTCGTAATGCTTATGAATTAACCTTAAAGCATAAATATTAATTGAAGGTTCAATAATTTCCTTCATAAAATCTGATCTAATTTCAGAAATATAGTCATCACTATTATCTTTAAGGTATTGAATAGTAAATTCATAATAGTCTTTATAGTTAACATCACCTTCTCTAAATTTCTTCTGAAATTCAGCATTTTGTTCAAAATATTCTTCTCTTTTTACAAATCCTTTATTTATAAGATAATCCAGCCAGGAATGATCCGAGTTGCATTTAAGAATGGTATGATCTAAATCAAAAATTGCTAATTTTTTATTAACAGTCATGGATATTAAAGAAAAAGGTTATCGTTTAAATGTTGGTATTATTGTAGCCAATTCAGATGGTAAATTGTTGTACTGCAAAAGAAAAAATTCCACCAACTGGCAATTTCCTCAAGGTGGTATAGATAAAAATGAGGATATTTTTGATGCTGCGCTAAGAGAATTATATGAAGAAGTTGGTATTGAAGAAAACAAAATAAAATTAATTAAAGAATCTGATAATTGGTATAAGTATGATCTTCCCAAAAAATATAAAAGAAATAGTTTTCTATGGGAAAGTTTTAAAGGCCAAAAGCAAAAATGGTTTTTGTTTAAGTTGATTGAAGAAACTAAGATTGATTTAAATAATGAAAATAATCCTGAGTTTGACGAATTCAATTGGGTTGATTATTGGAAACCTCTTGATGAAATAGTTGAATTCAAAAGGGAAATTTATGAAAAAGTCTTAACTGAGCTTGAGCCAGCATATAAGTTGGAGTTTAGTAAATAATGGAAATACCTATCTATATTATTCTTGGTTTATTTGTGGGTGTCCTTGGTGGGTTATTTGGAATTGGTGGCGGTGTAATTATTGTTCCAGCATTACTATTTGTTCTTACTTATCTTGGATATGAGTCTGATCTACTAATACACATTTGTGTTGCAACATCGCTTGGAACTATATTCTTTACTGCATTTGCATCTGCATTTGCTCACAATCAAAAAGGGAGTGTTGATTGGAGCTTTTGGCGCAAACTTTCCATTGGTATTGCTCTTGGTTCTTATTT
>LUMQ01000315.1_pt1 | contig 19737 bp, 16 predicted proteins | sample 729621 | NCBI WGS metagenome assembly LUMQ01 (sample SAMN03860259, study PRJNA289734) | marine metagenome | biome: seawater column; feature: ocean; material: water; isolation source: Red Sea water column Station 12 - depth 25m | place: Saudi Arabia: Red Sea | collected 2011-10-15 | depth 25 m | reverse complement strand
TAAAGTTCTAGCTTTTCTGTCTCGGATGCTGACCTTCTGAGGGACTTCCTCCTGATTAAGAATACTTCTAGAAGTAATGTATAGGCTTTTAAGTAGGTCGTGTTTCCACGAATTCCATAAATTAGGATTCGTGCCCCTGATATCATTTATTGTCAGAAGAAATAGATAGTTCAATTTCTCGATGGTATTTACGGTAGCAATAAATTCATCAACTGTGTGTTTGTCATGAACATCCTTCTTTTGAGCAATTGAGGACATAAAAAGATGGTTTTTTACAAGCCAAACCAATAATTCCTCATCTGCTTTAGAAATTCCAGCTCTAAGGGCAAAATCATGGACCATGCTTGATCCAATCTCAGAATGATTGCCTCCCTTTCCCTTACCTAGGTCATGAAATAGCCCAGCTAAATAAAGTATTTCAATCTTTGGAAGCTTTCTAATGAGCTCTGATTCCATATCAAAATCTTTAATATTAGTTCCGATATACATTTGACGCATATTTCTGACAACCTTGAAAGTATGTTCATCAACAGTGTATATGTGGAACATATCAAACTGCATTTGTCCCTGTATCATTTTGAATTCAGGAATAATCTTTCCAAGGATTCCCAACTGCTTCATTTTCTTAAGAATGCTAGATAGATGATGTTTAGATTTTAGTAATTCTAGGAATTGTTGTTGTATTTTTTTATGCAGGAATTGCTTATCTTGAATCTTTTTTAATGCTAACTTAATTTTGTAAGCAGTTTGAAGATTAAGTTCGAATAGATTTTTATTACCACCTAACTTTTGGAAGACATCCAGGATATCACTTGGAGAATTAATTTCTCCATCGTAAATAAATTTTTTTGTAATGCCTTTTATTAATCTATCAAAATCAATGTTTGATCCGAAATGACCAGGGTCTTCAATGCAGGCTTGAAGAAATAGCTGATGAAAATCAGTAATCGTTGAAGCATCATTAAAAAAATCTTTCATAAATTTTTCTACCGCAGAAAGGCTTTTACTATTGCGATATTTAAACTGTTTAGCTGCATCAACCTGAAGCTCAAAGCTAAGGCGGTTTTGATTGCTTTTTAGATTGAGCCAATATCGAATAATTTTCATCCGACGAGAGGAGTTTAATAATGACTTCATCTCACTGCGATTGAAGATATCCATTTTCAGTTTTTTAATGCTGTCAATTTCAAGGCATTTTTGACAAATCCATTCAACGCTATGAATATCTCTTAGGCAACCAGGCGACTCTTTGATATCTGGTTCAAGATTAAACTCGGTTGAATTAAATTTTTGATATCTTTCAATTGCTTCATTTTCCTTGAAGTTAAAAAATACCTTCTTTCTTATTTTTTTATGCAATGCTTTTAAATCACGATTAAATGCAGTTATATTTTTTTTTGATCCTGATAAAACTCTGATTGATAGCAAAGACGTATACTCCTGCAAGTCATTTCTTGCTAGTTTTTGCATGGCAGACACGGAACGAACAGAATGACCAACCTTAAAGTTTTGGTCCCATAACCAAGAAATAAAATTATTTAGTTCTTCTTCAGGCTTTTTTTTTGGATCTTGATCAATGATTGTTAAATCTATATCAGATGCAGGGAATAGCTCCTCTCGTCCGTAGCCGCCTATTGCGCACAAGATATATCTTGAAGACAATCCATGCTCAGAAAATCTTTTGGTAAGAGCCTTATCAATAACCCGAGTCCTTTTCTTAAGATATTTGTCTACGCCAATTGGATTTTTTAGAAGAATTTTTAGATCGTTTAAAAACTCTTCATCAATTAATTCTAATGACTTATGCAAAATTTTCTTCTGATCGTTGGGTGAGAACTTCAAACCCTTGTTCTGTAACCGCGATTGTATGCTCCCATTGAGCTGAATTTCTCCCATCCTTAGTCTCAACAGTCCATCCATCACTTAATAATTTAGTATGCTTCTTTCCCTGATTAATCATGGGTTCAATGGTAAAACACATTCCAGCTTTTAGTTCTAGTCCAGTACCAAATTTTCCATAGTGCAAAACTTGGGGTTCATCATGATAAACCTTGCCAATTCCGTGACCACAGTAATCTTCAACTACACTGTAATGATTTTGCTCTGCATGCTGTTGAATTACCGCCCCGATGTCTCCAAGTCGTGCTCCAGGTCTGACCACTTCAATAGCCTTATATAAACATTCTTGAGTGACCTTAACCAGACGTTCATTATGAGGCTGTGTTTTACCAACTAAGAACATTTTGGATGTATCGCCATGCCAGCCATCTTTTAATACTGTTACATCAATATTAATAATATCTCCATCTTTTAAAATCTTATTTGGAGAGGGGATGCCATGACAAATAACTTGATTAACACTGGCACAAATTGTTTTTTCATACCCTCTATATCCAACATTAGCTGGGACAGCTTTTTGAACTTCTGTAATATGTTTAAAACAGATATTATCAAGCTCCTCTGTAGACACTCCCGGTACGACAAAAGGAGTTACTACATCCAAAACTTCGGCAGCAAGTTGCCCTGCAGTTCGCATGCAGTCAATCTCATGTTGACTTTTTAAATTTATAGCCATTTATTTACTATTTTGTGTGGACGTAGTCACTTAATGTATGTAAAGTACAATTTTAATGCCTGCTTGTAATTTTAGCTCATTAAAACCAAAAAATTTTCCTAAAAATTTCAATCTGTTTTTCCCTTTTGGAGACCAAAATTGAGTGGTTTTCCAGCTTATTTGTACCTCGAAAATGGTGAATTATACAGTGGTATTGGCTTTGGTATAAAAAAGCATGAAACAGCTGAAGTTGTATTCAACACAGCCCTTAGTGGATATCAAGAAATAATTACCGATCCCTCATATGCAAAGCAAATAATCACTTTTACAAATCCGCACATTGGTAATACAGGTATCAACGAAGAAGATAATGAAGCTAGCTCTATTTATGCAAGCGGGATTGTTATTAGGTCTTTAACCGAAATACCTAGCAGCTGGAGAAGCACAACCTCTCTTCAGGATTTCTTAATAAAAAATAATTCAATTGGAATTAGTGGTATTGATACTAGAAAGCTTGTAAATACTTTGCGAGAAACTGGCTCACAAAGAGCAATCATTGCTGCAAATGATTCATTGGATCCAAAAGATGCTAAAAAAGAATTAGAAAAATTTTCTGGACTCGGGGGGCTTGATTTAGCAAAGGTAGTTTCAACAAAAGATTCATATACTTGGGATGAGGGTGTGTGGCCTGATTTCAAAAAAACTTCATCAGATTTTCACATAGTGGCAATTGACTTTGGAATAAAAGAAAACATCCTAAGGCTGCTGGCTGAACATGTCGGGAAAATAACTGTGGTTAATGCGCAAACACCAATTGAGGAAATTCTAAATTTGAAACCAGATGGGATTTTTCTATCCAACGGACCTGGAGATCCAGAACCTTGCGACTACGCAATTGAAAATATTAAGATTGTTTTGGACAAAAAAATTCCAATTTTTGGAATTTGTTTAGGACACCAACTTCTAGCAATTGCAGGCGGTTGCAAAACTTACAAAATGAAATTTGGTCATCATGGCGCTAATCATCCTGTTCAAGACTTAAGATCAAATGAAGTAGCAATAACTAGTCAAAATCACGGTTTTGCTATCGAAGAAAAATCTATACCTGAGGATATAACCATTACCCATCGCTCACTATTTGATAAGTCAATTCAGGGAATACAATTTGATAATAAACCAGCATTTAGTTTTCAAGGACATCCTGAGGCGAGCCCTGGACCCCATGAGCTCATTAGCCTATTTAATAAATTTAAAGACATGATTGAGGAAAATAATGCCTAAAAGAACTGATATTCAATCAATCATGATTATAGGTGCAGGCCCAATTATTATTGGTCAAGCATGCGAATTTGATTACTCTGGAGCACAGGCTTGCAAGGCTCTAAAAAAAGAGGGCTTTAAGGTAATTTTGGTCAATTCTAACCCAGCCACAATTATGACAGATCCAACTTTGGCTGATAAGACATACATCGAACCAATTGAGTGGCAATCAATTGCAAAGATTATTGAAAAAGAGAGGCCTGACGCAATATTGCCGACGATGGGTGGCCAGACTGGTTTGAATACTGCACTAACATTGGCAAAAGAGGGAGTACTTGAGAAATATGGTGTTGAGCTAATTGGCGCATCTAGAGAAGCTATTGATAAAGCTGAAGATAGGGAATTATTTGATAAAACAATGAAATCAATTGGAATTGATACACCAACTTCAGGCATAGCTCACTCAATGGATGATGCATTCGCAGTCCAGAAAGAAATTGGATTTCCATGCATTATTAGGCCATCTTTCACCCTCGGTGGAACGGGTGGTGGAGTAGCATATAACATCCAAGAGTTTGAAGAGATTTGTAAGAAAGGATTAGACCTTTCACCAACAAATGAATTGCTTATTGATGAATCACTTATTGGCTGGAAGGAGTTTGAATTAGAGGTTGTAAGAGATAGAAATGACAATTGTATTATTATCTGTTCCATTGAGAATATTGATCCCATGGGTGTTCACACTGGCGACTCAATCACAATTGCACCAGCGCAAACACTAACAGATAAAGAGTATCAGGTCCTGCGTGACTTATCTTTTAAGATTTTAAGGGAAATTGGCGTTGAAACTGGCGGTAGCAATGTCCAATTTGCTGTAAACCCTTCAACTGGGAAGGTAGTTGTAATTGAAATGAATCCTAGAGTTTCAAGATCTTCAGCTCTTGCATCTAAAGCTACAGGTTTTCCAATAGCAAAAGTTGCGGCTCTGTTATCGGTTGGTTTTACTCTTGATGAACTTAAAAATGACATCACTCAGGGATTAACTCCCGCTTCTTTTGAGCCATCTATTGATTATGTTGTTACGAAAATTCCAAAGTTTGCTTTTGAAAAGTTTCCTCAGGCTAATTCAAGACTAACAACTCAAATGAAATCAGTTGGTGAAGTTATGTCTATTGGAAGAACTTTTCAAGAATCTTTTCAAAAAGCTCTACAAAGCATGGAAGAGGGTCTTTATGGTTTTGAATCCATCCTCGATTCTGAAAAAAACCAAAATGAAACATTGCAATATGAGCTAACTTTTCCAGGTCCTAGCAGAATGCTTTATTTAGCTGATGCAATGAGACTTGGCTGGGATGATGAAAAACTTCATAAGCTGACAGGGATTGATCCCTGGTTTCTTTTCCAATTCAGAGATTTGATTAACGAAGAGTTAAATCTAGAGGGGCTCAGAATAGATCAAATTGAAAAAGAAAAGCTCCTTGCTTTAAAACAAAAAGGATTCTCAGACAGAAAACTGGCTACCTGCCTCAGAAGTGAAGAGAAAGAGATTAGAAAAAGAAGAATTTCAGAAAATATCCTCCCAGCCTTTAAGAGGGTTGATACTTGTGCTGGAGAATTTGCAACTGAAACTGCCTATATGTATTCAACTTATGATGGTTTTTGCGAGTCAAACCCAACAGCAAATAAAAAAGTTATTGTTTTAGGCAGTGGACCAAACAGAATAGGACAAGGTATTGAATTTGATTATTGTTGTGTTCATGCATCAATGGCTTTGCAAGAAGAAGGATATGAATCAATTATGATTAATTGCAATCCTGAGACCGTGTCGACTGATTACGATACTTCGAACAGGCTTTATTTTGAACCAATAACTGAAGAAAAAGTTTTAGATATTATTGAATTAGAAAAGCCAGTGGGCGTAATCATTCAATTTGGCGGCCAAACTCCATTAAAACTTGCTGAAGCTTTGCATGATAAGGGTGTAAAAATTCTTGGAACTGACATAGACGCTATCGATAGATCTGAGGATAGAAAAAGGTTTCAAGAGTTAATTAATCTGTTGTCATTGAAACAACCCACAAATACCACTGTAAAAAATCTGGATGAGGCTTTGGAAGCCTCAGAAACAATTGGTTATCCGATAGTTGTAAGGCCTTCATACGTGCTAGGCGGAAGAGCAATGGAACTTGTTCATAAAAAAGAAGAACTTAAAAAATACTTAGGAGAAGCAGTAGAAATATCTGAAGATAAACCAATTTTACTTGATAGCTATCTAAAAGATGCAATCGAGTTAGATGTTGATGTTATATCTGATGGTAAAGACATAAAAATTGGTGGAGTTCTTCAACATATTGAGCAGGCAGGAATTCATTCTGGAGATTCCGCATGCTCATTGCCACCTTATAGCTTAGACAAAAAAATTATTAATGAAATTAAGGCTCAAGCAGTAAAAATTGCGAAAGAACTAAATATTATAGGTTTAATGAATGTTCAGTTTGCCGTAATAGAAAATGAGATTTTTATCATCGAAGTTAATCCAAGAGCATCTAGAACGGTTCCTTTTATATCTAAAGCAATTGGTATATCGCTTGTTAAAGATGCTACTAAGGCAATGATTGGCAAGAGCCTTCCAGATAATGATTACTATGAATCTTTATCGCCTGAATTATCATTTGTTAAAGAGGCTGTGATGCCTTTTGATAAATTTCCTCTTGTTGATCCTATTTTAGGACCAGAAATGAAATCTACTGGAGAGGTAATGGGTATAGGTAAAACTTTCGGGGAAGCATATGCTAAAGCCCAGCTCGCAGCAAAGAAAAATATTGTCACTTCTGGAAAAGTCTTTGTGAGCGTAAAAGAGAGCGATAAGAAATATTTGCAAGATCTTATTCCAAAACTTATCGATAGTGGCTTTTCTCTTATTGCGACAACTGGGACTGCAAAAACTGTAAAGGATTTGGGTTTTAATTGTGAAATCATCAACAAAGTTACCGAGGGACGACCTCATATTGTTGATGAGTTAGTTAACAAAAAGGTAGATATTGTTATTAATACAACTGAGGGAAGGCAATCTATTGAGGATTCAGCCTCGATAAGAAAGACAGCACTCCAAAATAAGATTTTTTGTACCACAACTATTTTTGGAGCATTTGCATTTGTTGAAGCCTTAAAAACTTCAAGAGAGGATTGGTCCTTTTCTGCAATCCAAGAAATTAATTAATTCTTAAGTAATTGTATAATGACCTCATGGACAAAAATCCAATTACAAAAGATGGTGAAAAAGCAATAAAAAGCGAACTTCATCAACTTAAAACTGTAGATAGGCCAAATATTTCGCAAGCCATAGCGGAAGCAAGGGCGCATGGTGATTTAAAAGAAAACGCTGAATATCATGCAGCTAAAGAGCAACAGGGCCTTCTTGAGCAAAAGATTGCTGAAATTGAGGCTACACTTGCTAATTGTCAAATCATAGATGTAAAAGAGATTCCTTATACCGGAAGAGTGGTATTTGGATCAACAGTAGAGGTTTACGATATTTCTAATGATGCTGAAATTAGCTATCAGATTGTTGGGAATCTAGAATCTGATCCTGCAAACGGGAAGATTTCCATTGATACACCAATAGCAAAATCTCTTATTGGAAAGTCTGAAGGTGATGAGGTTGCAGTAGAGACACCCTCAGGAAAAATAAGCTTAGAAATTGTTTCAGTAAAACATAATTAATATGTTGCAAGATACTTGGGCATTGAAAGCTCAAAGAGAGGGTTATAGATCTCGCGCGGTTTATAAACTTGAAGAAATTCTGGTGAAAGTTAAATATAACAATCAGTCTTGCAAAGTCTTGGACATAGGGTGTGCTCCCGGAGGCTGGAGCGACTATCTGATCAAGAAATATCCCAAATCATCATTATATGGAATTGATTTACTAGACATAAAGCCAGTGAAAGGATTAAAGTTTTTCAGGGAGGATATTTGCAACATAGATAATATTTCTGAGATTAATAACAAAAAAGGCAGTTTTGACCTTGTCATTTCTGATTTAGCCCCAAATTTAAGTGGTATAAGGGATGTTGATGAAAGCAACATTCATGAGCTTAATCTTGAAACTTTGAGAGTTGCTAACAGTTATTTGAATGATAGCGGAACTTTTATAGTTAAAACTTTTCAAAATACATTGCTCAAAAATTTTAGGACAGAAATGGAAAATTACTTCAGTTTAGTGCAAACTTTCAAGCCCGCTGCTTCAAAAAGCAAATCAGGTGAGATCTATTTATATGGAGATAAATAAATAATGAATAACCTCTTAAGAAACGCATTGGTATGGATCGTGCTCGGAGCTTCCCTAATATTTCTTTTTAACAACATAGAAGAATCTAATTCAAATAGAAGAGAGCAGATCAGTTATTCTCAATTTAGACAAGAGGTTATTGGCGACAGAATTGCTGAAGTAACCTATAAAGGTGATCAAATGACCATTCACGGCCAAAGGCTTGATGGAACCAGATTTGAGACAAGACATCCTATTTATAAAAGAGATGAAGTAGTTGACAGCGCTCTCTCAGATAATGGTGTTGTAACTGTTTTTGAGTCTGCAGAAGAACCTTCAATTTGGTCACAATTACTTGTAGGTGCTTTTCCAATTCTGCTGCTTTTAGCAATATTTTTCTTTTTCATGAGGCAAATGCAGGGCGGAGTATCCGGCCGAGGTGGGCCAATGGCATTTGGCAAAAGTAAAGCCAAATTAATGGAGGGTGGAAAAGTGTCCACTACCTTCAAGGATGTTGCTGGTTGCGAGGAAGCCAAACAAGATGTTCAGGAACTAGTTGATTTTCTTAAGGATCCGACTAAATTTCAAAAACTTGGAGGAAAAATCCCAAGAGGAGTTTTGATGGTAGGTCCTCCAGGCACGGGAAAGACTCTTTTAGCAAGAGCTGTTGCAGGCGAAGCAAAGGTACCTTTCTTCTCTATTTCAGGATCTGACTTTGTTGAAATGTTTGTGGGTGTTGGTGCCTCAAGAGTCAGGGACATGTTTGATCAGGCAAAAAAACATGCCCCATGTATTGTTTTCATTGATGAAATAGATGCTGTTGGAAGGCATAGAGGTGCCGGTTTAGGCGGCGGACATGATGAGCGTGAACAAACTTTAAATCAGCTACTCGTAGAAATGGATGGTTTTGAAGGTAACGATGGAATTATTGTCGTTGCTGCTACTAATAGACCAGATGTATTGGATCCAGCATTACTAAGACCAGGACGTTTTGATAGACAGGTTGTTGTTGATCTTCCGGACTTGAGAGGCAGAGAGCAAATTCTAAAAGTTCATATGAGAAAAGTGCCTATATCTAAAGATGTAGAGCCCTTGGTTATTGCTAGAGGAACACCAGGATTTTCAGGTGCGGACTTAGCAAATCTTGTCAATGAAGCTGCATTATTCGCAGCTAGATATTCAGATAAAAAAGTTGATCAGTCCCATTTTGATCTAGCCAAGGATAAAATCATGATGGGTCCTGAAAGAAAATCAATGATTCTTTCTGATGAGCATAAGCGAATTACGGCATACCATGAAGCAGGTCATGCTATTGTTGGCCGGCTAATGCCCGAACATGATCCTGTTTACAAAGTTACTATAATTCCACGAGGTAGAGCCTTAGGTGTAACGATGTTCTTACCCGAAGAGGACAAGTACATGCAATCTCGCCAATACTTGTTGGGAAGAATTTCTGCTCTCTTTGGCGGAAGAATTGCCGAAGAAATTATTAATGGTAAGGACGGCATTACCACTGGAGCTTCAAATGATATTGATGTTGCAACCGGGATTGCGACTAATATGGTCACTAAGTGGGGTTTATCTTCTCTTGGACCGTTAAAATATGGCGATGAAGATACTAATCCTTTTTTAGGAAAGTCAGCTGCTATGCAAAATCAAACATTTGGTGCAGAAACATCCAACAAAATTGATGCTGAGATCAAGAAAATAATTGATGATTCTTATTCAAAAGCAAAAAAACTTTTAAATGATAATTTAGAAAAGCTTCATGTTATGGCTGATGCTCTCTTAAAGTATGAAACCATAGATGCTGATCAAATCGATGACATTATGGCTGGTGCAGAACCCAGGGAACCAAAAGATTGGAACGATGATGATAAGCCTAAAAAAACATCATCTAAGGATTCTTCAATAAAAGGGCCTGCAGAAGAGCTATAATTCAAAAATGAAAATCAAGTTTGGTACCGATGGTATACGCGGACCAGTCGAATCAGAGATAACCCCAGAGGTTTGCCTTAAAGTAGGGCATGCAGCAGGCAAAGTTCTCAAGGAAGAGGGTTGGGATACTGTTCTAATAGGAAAAGATACAAGAGTCTCAGGTTATATGCTTGAATCAGCACTTCAGGCTGGTTTTATTGCTTCAGGTGTGAATGTTAGGCTTTTAGGACCACTGCCTACACCCGGTGTTGCTTATTTAACTAAATCACTGAGAGGTCAGTTTGGTGTTGTTATCAGCGCATCGCATAATGATTTTCATGATAATGGAATCAAAATTTTCTCAGCTGATGGTGTAAAGATTTCAAGAGAGATAGAAAAAAAAATAGAAAAAGTACTTGCCACAGAATTAATGCCAGTACCCACTAGCAAACTTGGTAAAGCTCTAAGATTTGATGAATCTGGTGATAGATACATTGAATTTTGCAAATCAACAGTTCCATCAGAAGTTTCATTTAGCAGTCTTAGAATTGTAATTGATTGTGCTAATGGGGCCTGCTACAAAGTTACACCCTCCATCTTTAGAGAGCTTGGTGCTGAGGTCATAGAAATGGCTACTAATCCAGATGGGTTTAATATAAATAATAAATGTGGATCTACGCATCCTGAAGCGCTAGCAAAAGAAGTAATTAAGCAGCGTGCTGATTATGGTTTAGCTATGGATGGAGACGGAGATAGGGTTGTCTTGGTCGATTCTAAAGGCAATTTGCTTGATGGCGATGATATTTTATACATTCTTGCTTTTTCTAACCCTAACAGAACCGGAGCGTGGTCTGGGATAGTTGGGACTCTGATGACTAATTATGGATTAGAGGATGGACTTAAAAAGCTAGGCTATAAGTTCAAGAGGGCTAATGTTGGAGACAAATATGTCAGCGAAATGCTGTTAGAAGAGGGTTGGCTTTTAGGTGGCGAATCTTCAGGACACATAATTTGTAGAGACCTTGTGAGTACAGGAGACGGGACAATAGCTGCTTTAAAAACAATCTCTTCATTACTATTACTAGAAAAGACCCCATCTGAAGTTTTATCGAACTATAAAAAGATACCTCAGGTATTAATCAATGTTCCGGTAGCAAACAAAGATATTGTTAATGATTCAAATATCCAAAAGAAAATTAAAGAGATTGAATCAGATTTGACTGTGGGGAGAGTATTAATCAGGCCATCAGGGACAGAAAACCTTATTCGTGTAATGGTCGAATCAGAATCTGAGGAAACTGCTCAAAAGTACGCAAGCGATATTAGTAAATTATTTGAATAATGAAAGTTATTGCAAATTGGAAAATGCATGGGTTTAAAGACGATTACTTGCATTGGTATAAAAATCTGTCTAAAACCGCAGATGAAAATCTTTTTGATGATTTAGGAATTGCACCTCCTTTTACACTCTTGGATGAATGCAAAACTCATCAATCTAAAATTAAGCTAGGGGCTCAAAATATAAGTCATCTTCCTGAGGGGCCAGTTACTGGTGAGATTTCTGCAGCTATGATTAAAAACTCCGGAGCTGATTTTGTAATTTTAGGCCACTCTGAGAGGCGAGAATTACACACTGAAACAGAAGAAGTTATTAAATCTAAAATTTTAGAGGCATCAAATCACAACATTCATCCTGTTTTATGTATTGGAGAGCCAAAAGAAATATATGCTGCAAAAAAAACTGAGGATTTCTTATATTCTCAGCTTCAAGGATCATTAAATAACTTGAATAATATAAATTTATCTATTGCTTATGAACCTATTTGGGCAATAGGAACCGGAGATGTTGCAAAACCATCTGACATCAATAAGATCCATTCAATTATTAAGGAGATCTGTTCTAGAGAATTTGATGTGAAGTTAGAAAATATCATTTATGGTGGCAGCGTCAACGATCAAAACTCAAAAGAAATCTTTGAACAAGAACATGTAAATGGAGCTTTAATCGGTGGGGCTTCATTAGATGGCCATTCTTTTGGTAGAATAGCGAACAATTTTTTTGAGATTCATAACGGGTAGAGAAAATGCTTATAACTTTTTTAATGATCACTAACATAATTCTGGCAATCATATTGATTGTCCTTGTTCTTTTACAACAAGGTAAGGGTTCAGACCTTGGATCAGCATTTGGTGGTGGCTCTTCAAATAGTTTGTTTGGAGCTGTAGGACCTTCTAACTTCCTGGGCAAGATAACTACTTACATTGCAGCACTTTTTTTAGTTGTTAGCCTGGGACATGCATATTTTTTAAAGCAATCAAATACCGAGGTGCTTTTTGATATTGATGAACTGACTCAAGAGGAAGTTATTCTCGAAGAAGTTCCAACAGAGTGACACCTAAATAAATTTAATTTAAGAATCACGTCTTATGATTTAAAGGCATGGTGCCGAAGGCGGGACTTGAACCCGCACGAGCATTAGCTCACTACCCCCTCAAGATAGCGTGTCTACCAAATTCCACCACTTCGGCATGGGCGAAGATTATATCAACAAAAGATTAATTAAGGCTTATATTTCACTTATATAGAACTAAGAATTAGCTTGACCAATCGCACTGCTTTTAATTGTTAAAGCTGCTGCTTGTAAGGCTCCAGGTTTTGGAGATAGAAGGAAGGCAATGTTGGAAGATATAGCTATCCTCACCGGTGGTACTGTTATTTCTGAGGAAGTTGGTCTATCTCTTGAGGGCGCAACTATTGAAGATTGTGAAAAGATTTCAAAAGATTTGAATTATGAGTTGCCACTGGATAACTTTTTTGCAGAGCTTGACTATACTTTAGAGGTATCAACTCCTGGTGTTGAGAGAAAAATATATAAGGCTGAACAATTCGATCAATTTGTAGGAGAGAAATTTAGCATCAAGTTAAAGGCTCCAGTTGAAGGCAAGCTAACTTTCAAGTTGATTTACAAGAAATTTGACAGCAATTTAATATTTTTGGATCAGGACAACAATGAATACAAGTTTGCATTTGAAGATATTGATACTTGCAAGTTAATACCAGATTTTGAAAAGATTTTGAGGAAAGAAAATGGATAGTAAAGAAATTTTAGCTGTTGTAGAGGGAGTTTCCAATGAGAAGGGAATTGAAGAATCTATAATTTTTAATGCTCTTGAGGTAGCGATTGCATCTGCATCACAAAGACATTTTCATGAGGATGCTGAGATATCAGTAACCATTGATACCTCGTCTGGAGTTTACACTACATCACGCTCATGGATTGTAGCAAATGAAGATGATCCTGATTTTCATATTGAAACTCATAAAACTTCAGCTGATGCTGGTAAAGAAACCGGTGAATTACATACTGAGGTTGTTGAAAATATTGATTTTGGAAGAATCGAGACACAAGCTGCTCGTCAAATAATGATGCAAAAAGTAAGGGAAGCTGAAAGAGAGAATATTGTTTCTAAATTTAGAGCTCAAGATAACACCTTGATGAATGGAATTGTTAAGAGAGTAACAAGAGATAACATTATTGTTGAAATAAATAACGATGTGGAAGCTATTTTGCCAAGAGATCAATTGTTACCAGGTGAAATATACAAAATTAATGATCGTATAAGAGCAATACTTCAGATAAAGGAAATTGAAGGAAGAGGAGCTCAATTAATGTTGAGTAGGGTGTGCCCTGAAATGGTTACTGAGCTATTTAGAATCGAGGTACCTGAAATTAATGAGGATGTCATTGAAATAAGAGGAATTGCTAGAGATGCAGGATCGCGCTCTAAAATTGCTGTTAAAACCAATGACGGACGAATTGATCCAGTTGGTGCCTGCGTTGGAATGAGGGGTTCAAGAGTTCAATCAGTTTCAGGAGAATTAGGCAACGAAAGGATAGACATAATAATTTTTGAAGATAATCCTGCGCAAATGGTAATTAATGCGCTCTCACCTGCAAAGGTAGAGTCTATTGTGATGGACGAAGATAATAGATCTATGGAGCTCGCAGTAAATGAGGATAACTTAGCACTAGCCATAGGGGCAAGAGGTCAAAACATAAGGCTTGCTTCAAGGTTGGTTGGATGGGAATTAAATATTATTTCTTCTGAGGAGGCTGAAGCAAAAGAAAAAGTTGTTGAGACTGAATTTCAGGCAAAATTGATGGAGTCTCTATCACTCGATGAGGAAACTGCTGAAAAGCTTGTGGAGTTGGGAGTCAAAACTTTTGATGACATAGCCTACATGGATGATAAAGATCTAGAAGATGCAACTGGCTTAGACCATGAAAAAGCTCAAGAGCTAAAAAGTTCTGCTTCTGATGCAGCATTAATCGAGGCTATGGGTGAATTTTCAGCAGAGGAAGATGAGCTAGCCTCTCTTACTGGATTAGGGTTTAGTGAGGATGACATCGAAACTCTCAAATCCAATAAATTAAAAACCATGGATGACGTTGCCGAGCTCGCTGTTGATGAATTGATTGATATCGTTCCAATGGATGAGAAGAAAGCTGCAGATATTATTATGAAAGCTAGAGAGTCCTGGTTCGAAGAGTAAAATATACCTATGAAAGTAAAAGATTTTGCCAAGGCTCTTAAAACAGAGCCATCTGTTCTTCTTGAGAGAATGCAGTCTGCTGGATTGAGTCATAAATCCGAATCTGATGAGATAACTCCAAGCGATAAGCAGGCACTATTACTTTTTTTAAAAGATCGAAAGTCGGGCCCTAAAAAGGTTGTTACCACTTCAGATGGAGATATAAAAGCAAAACCAAAACCCTCTGCAACAAAAAAAACTTCCTCCGGTAAAAGCTTTACTGACAATATCGAAGCTAAACGAAAAGCTGCAGCTGAGCAACTCAAAGAGCAGCAAAAGAAAAGAGAAGACCAGATCAAAGAAGCTATTAGGCTCAAGCAAGAACAAGCCAAAGCTTCCAAAAAACCTGTTCCAGGAACGCCACAAAAACCCTCTAAACCTGTTGATGTAAAGGATCAATTATCTAAGGCAGCAAATGAGTATGCTAGAAAAGAATCTTCTTTTTCTAAGGACAGCTCACATCAGTTTGAAAAGCCTGATGAGTTCATTAAAAAAGATATTGAAATACCAAGCACGATCTTAGTCGGTGAACTAGCTAAATTAATGTCAATTAAGGGAGGAGAAGTTGTCAAGGAGTTAATGTCTTTAGGCGTAATGGCAACTATAAATGATTCTATTGATCAAGAAACAGCAATTCTTGTTACTGAAGAAATTGGTCACAATGGTGTGCCGGTAGCAGATGAATCAGTCGAGGATCAGATTATTGGTCAAATTGAATATTCTGATGATCAGTCACCAAGATCGCCGGTAGTAACTGTTATGGGCCATGTCGATCATGGAAAAACATCTCTTCTTGACTACATTCGTAAGTCTAAAGTTGCTGATGGAGAGGCCTACTGATGTAGTGATTTTAGTTGTTGCAGCAAATGATAGCGTAATGCCACAGACTGAGGAGGCGATTAATCATGCTAAAGCAGCTGAAGTTTCAATTGTGGTTGCAATAAATAAGATTGATTTACAAGATGCAGATGCTGAAAAAGTAAAGGGAGACCTAGCTGCTAAAGATTTAGTCCCAGAAGATTGGGGAGGGAATGTCCAAATGATTCTTGTTTCAGCCCAAACTGGGGAAGGAATAGATAAATTACTTGAGGCAGTGGCCTTGGAATCTGAATTGCTTGAATTGAAAGCGCATCATTCTGGTCCAGCACAAGGTGTTATTTTAGAGTCAGAGCTTGATAAATTTAAGGGTGCCGTTGCAACTTTGCTGATCCAAAATGGAACCTTAAAGGTTGGAGACATGATCGTTTCTGGAATGTCTTACGGAAAAGTTAAAAATATTTCATCATCAAGCACTTCAAAACTTAAAAATGCTGGCCCGTCAGATGCCATTGAGGTTTTAGGACTTAATTCGGCACCTGATGCTGGTGAATCCTTTCAGGTTGTAAAGTCTGAAAAAGAAGCAAGAGAAATAGCTCAATTTAGGGAATCCTCAATTAAAGATAAAAAAGTCTTGAAACAACGCGATGAAAATCTTGGTAACTTATTTGAAAATATGGGCTCAGGCTCTAAAAAGATTCTTAACGTTATTTTAAAAGCAGATGTTGCCGGCACTTCTGAGGCCATCAGTGCAGCATTGCAGGATGCAGGAAATGATGAAGCATCTATAAAAATTGTATCCACTGGAGTTGGTGGTATTTCTGAATCAGATGTGAATTTAGCATTAGCGACTGAATCCGTATTGTTAGGTTTTAATGTCAGGGCTGATAATGCTGCAAAAAAACTTGTTGAAGAGAATGATATTAGTCTCAGCTATCACAGTATTATTTACGAACTAATTGATGATGCTAAGGCTCGATTAACTGGCATGCTTGATCCAATTATAAAAGAAGAAATTGTTGGGAATGCTGAAGTTCTTGAAGTATTTAACTCGCCAAAATTTGGTCAAGTTGCAGGATGTATGGTTGTTGAGGGCTCCATCTTTAGGAACAAACCTGTAAGGGTCCTCCGAGACGATGTGGTAATTCACCAAGGAGAATTAGATTCTTTGAGGAGATTTAAAGATGATGTTGGCGAAGTTAAAAATGGTACTGAGTGTGGTGTAGGCATTAGAAACTATAAAGACATCAAACCTGGAGATAAGATTGAGGTTTACGATAGAAAAGAAGAGGCTCAATCTCTTTAAATAAATGACTTCAAATAGAATTCTTCAGCTTGAAGATTTGCTAAAACGAGAAATCTCTCAAATCATTTTGACTAAAGTAACGGATGATCGATTTAAAAGTTTCAATATCATTGACGTCAAAGCAGCTTCAGATCTATCTTCTGCAAAAGTATATTTTTCAATCATAAATGGCAATGAGAGTGATGTTCCAGAAATCAAATTTCTTGAAAAATTCTCTTCCATGATTCGAAGTCAAGTTGCCTCAGAAGTAGTTCTAAAAAAGGTCCCCAAACTTAAATTTATTTATGACAACACCCTTTATGAAGCTAATTCAATTGATGATTTATTAAAATCTTTAAATGAATAGTGGAATTTTATTAATAGATAAACCAATTGGGTATTCATCCAATCAAGTACTTCAAAAGGTAAAAAAGAAATTATCTCTCAAGAAAGTTGGACATTTCGGAACACTTGATCCGTTTGCAGATGGACTACTCATTTTAGGAATAGGAAAGGGAACAAAGCTATCAAATATTTTTCTTAACGAAGACAAAGCATATGTTGCAGAGATATTCTTGGGAGAAGAAAAAGATACAGACGATCTTGAGGGGGATACTACCTTCAAATCCTCACAGACCGTAAGTTATGAAAATGTTATTTCCGCTCTAAAGAATTTTGAAGGACAAATAGAGCAGGTTCCCCCGACGTACTCAGCTTTAAAGCACAATGGAAAACCTTTATATGATTACGCCAGAGAGGGCAATCCAATAACTAAACCAGCCAGGAAAGTCATAATCCATGAATTAAAAGTTATCGAATTCAAGTTCCCAAAACTTAAGCTCGAAATTACTTGTTCCAAGGGGACATATATAAGGGCAATAGCTAGGGATTTGGGTAGGAAGCTTGGCATAGGAGGTCATTTACAATCACTAAGAAGATTAAAGCAGGGCTCATTTGATATTTCTGATTCCAAATCAATAGATTCTCTTTGTGAAGAAAATATAATTAGTATTGAAGATTGCACAAAAATCTTTGATGAGATTTCCATTAGCGATAATGAGTATGCTGATCTAAAAAATTATGGAAAGACTAGATCAAAAATAAAAAAGTCAGGATATTTTAGAGGTTACAATAATGAAAATTTCGTTGGCATTCTTTCATATTCAAAAGATCATTTAGTCAAAGAAATTCTTGTTTAATTGTGTAATTAGTACTAAGCTACTCGCACTCTAGGCTTTAGGTATGCAAGGCTTAGATAACACAAAGGTATACCCAAGGAGACAAAATGGCACTAGCTAAGGAAGAAAAGCAGAAAATACTTGAAAAGTTCAAGACCGCTGATAACGATACTGGATCACCAGAAGTTCAAATAGCTTTATTAACCGAGAACATTAATAAGCTGCAAGCTCACTTTAAGGAGCATAAAAAAGATCATCACTCTAGAACTGGCCTAATTAGAATGGTTAATTTGCGTAGAAAGCTATTGGCATATTTAAAAAAGAAAGACGGTGATAGGCACCAAGAAATAATTAAATCCCTGAATTTGAGAGGGTAAATAAGGAATAAAGTGAATAAATTAAATTTTGATATAAATACGGTTGAATTTGAGTACGGAAATAGAAAATATAAGATTGAAACTGGAAAAGTAGCTAGACAGGCTACAGCCAGTGTAATGGTATCCTCGGGTGACTTGTCGGTCCTAACTACAGTAGTTGCACAAAAAGATAATGATCCTTTAAAAGATTTTTTTCCTCTTGCAGTTTTTTATCAAGAAAAGTTTTACGCAGCTGGCAGAATCCCTGGAGGTTTTTTTAAGAGAGAAGGTAGACCAACCGAAAACGAAACTCTTGTTTCGCGTCTAATCGATAGACCTATTAGACCTCTTTTCCCATCTTCATTTACCAATGAAGTTCAGGTGATATGTACAGTAATGTCTGCCGACAAAGATCAAAACCCAGATATTGCTTCAATGATCGGCGCTAGTGCTGCTTTAAGTATTTCTGGCATCCCTTTTCAAGGGCCAATTGGAGCTGCCCGTGTAGGTTTTATAGATGATAGCTTTGTTATTAACCCTTCAAACGAACAACTTAAAGGCTCTTACCTTGATATGGTAGTAGCCGGAACTAAGGATGCTGTTCTAATGGTTGAGTCTGAGGCAAAAGAGCTTGATGAAGACTTAATGTTAGGAGCAGTTTTATTTGGCCATCAAGAGATGCAGAAAGTGGTTGATGCATGTAATGAATTAAAGTCTAAAGTTAATCCTGATATGTGGGAGGTTGAAGAAGTTCCGACAATTAAGGAGTACGAAAATCAAATCTCAAGTAATTTCCTTGATGAGATTGAAAGTGCCTTTAAAATCGCTGACAAATCATCTAGAGGTGAGGCAATTAACTCAGTAAGAGAAAAAATTAAATCCTCTCATGAAGATCTTGATGAATTAGAGCAAGCTCGATTAATGACGGCCTTTAAAAATGTTGAGAAATCAGTTGTTAGAAAATCAATTCTTTCTAATCAACCAAGAATTGATGGTCGTGATCTTGATACAGTAAGACCAATCGAGGTCGAAACTTCTTTTCTGCAAAAAACACATGGATCTTCATTGTTTACACGTGGTGAAACCCAAGCAATAGTTGCTGCAACATTGGGCAGCACAAAAGATGCACAAAGAATTGAAAATCTCTCAGGTGAAAGCACTGATGCTTTTATGCTTCATTACAATTTCCCTGGCTATAGTGTTGGTGAAATTAGCTTTCCAGGTGGCCCAAAAAGAAGAGAAATTGGACACGGCAATTTAGCAAAAAGAGCTATTAAACCAGTTTTACCTGATCTAGATTCTTTTGGGTATATATTAAGAGTTGTTTCTGAAATTACAGAATCAAATGGATCAAGCTCAATGGCAACTGTTTGCGGAACTTCTTTGTCATTGATGGATGCAGGTGTACCTATAACAAATGCTGTTGCAGGTGTTGCAATGGGTCTTATAAAAGAAGGCGATGATTTTGCTGTTCTGACGGATATCCTTGGTGATGAAGACCACCTTGGCG
>LUMQ01000352.1_pt1 | contig 19783 bp, 19 predicted proteins | sample 729621 | NCBI WGS metagenome assembly LUMQ01 (sample SAMN03860259, study PRJNA289734) | marine metagenome | biome: seawater column; feature: ocean; material: water; isolation source: Red Sea water column Station 12 - depth 25m | place: Saudi Arabia: Red Sea | collected 2011-10-15 | depth 25 m | reverse complement strand
TCTGCATCAGAGGTAATTCCAAAATAGCTTGAGGCAGCCCAAGCAGCTCCTGCCGGATTAGATGGACCTGAAAAGTTGGTTATAAAGCCAGTTGCATTCGCAAGTTCCCTAGACGTTGGATCATCATTTACTGTAGGTGGAGCAGAGTCTCTCAAACCAGCCAGTTCATCCATAATAAAAGGTGACCAAATAATCATTGCAGCTTTACCAGCAAAGTATAGTTCGCGTGATTGTTTCCAAAACAACTCACCTGCTGGAGATGCTTTAGCTATCGTTTTATAAAATTCCAGAGCTTCAATAGTTTTCTTCTTATCAAAACCTGAAAAACCGTTTGCATCTACTGGTGTTGCTCCATTTGCCAAAAGAACGTGCTCTAAGACTTGGCTCATAAAGTTTTCATCAACTTTTGTTGCTGCCACAAAACCATACATTTCTGGTGGATTGTGTAATTTTTCCAAAGCTGCGACAACGTTCGAATAACTTGTTGGTGCTGCCAATCCCTCGGTTTCGAATAAATCTTTCCGGTAAACTACCATCTGGGTCCATCCATCCACTGGAACTCCAGCTATACCATTGGGCGTAGCTGCCATACTGACGGGTCCAGGAGCAAATGTATCTGCACCAAGATCATCAAGTACTTCTTGTGCCGCTTCTGCGTCCAAAATACCCGCTTCAGTCCAAGGCAACGCGAATGAAAGTGGATAATATATCACGTCAGGCAGATCTCCAGCTGCGAAGGCTGCTGTTGCACGGGTACCGTAATCACTTTCCTCTACTGGTATCATTTGCACTTTTACACCCGTCGAAGCCTCGTAGTCTGCTGCCATTTTTTGTTGGCGCTCAAGGCGCGCGGGCTGTGTCTCTGTAGTCCAAACACGAATTTCTTGCGCGATTACAGATGTCGCTGTCGCTAACATTGCAACCGAAGATACAGCCCCAGCTATTTTTAGTCTCAAGTTCATAATCTTCTCCCCTCTGTTAGAGATTGCGAAATTTTTTACTTGTAAAATTTAAAAAAAATTGCAATTCACATTGTAATAGGTTGGTACAACGTTATATCAATTGTCAATCATTTATTTTGCAGCATTGTGTCTAAGCGTAAATAGATTAAACAAATCAAAAGAATAAAGATAAATAAATAAGTAAAAATCAGCTGTGATATGAAGTTAACTGGGCGAACAACATTAAAAACGCTTGCAAAAGCATCTGGGGTTTCTGTAGCAACAGCAAGTCAAGTTATACGTGGTGTCGGTAGAATTTCAGAACATACTCGAAAAAGGGTTTTGTCCACAGCTGAAAAAATGAACTACATACCCGACGGACGTGCAATATCGATGCGATCAGGGGAGCGTCCCGAAATAGGCATGATTATTCAAGAACTTGCAAATCCTTTTAATGCAGAAGTTGTCAGCGGTGTAAGTGATTATCTAGAAAGGCACGGGTATTTTGTTTCCGTTCTAGACTCAAGAAATGATATTGAACGTCAAAAGCGAAATATTGAAGCATTTATACGCAGTGCTCGAGGAGGACTCATTTGGGTTCCAGCCCATAACACTCCCCAGAAAACCGTCGAACTTCTTCGAAATCACAGCATCCCAACAATAACCTTTTTGCGCCAAATTAAGGGGACTGATTTTGATCATATTGGTATAAAAAATACTGAAGGGACAGAAATAGCAACAGACTACTTAATTAAGCTTGGCCATACTAAAATTGCTTACTTTGGAGGAGACTTAAATTCTGATGTTAGAAAAGATCGCGCTCGAGGATATGAACTTTCTTTAGAAAAGCATGGTCTCAATTGGAAAGTAATTTGGACCTCTGAGGACACAAAGCAGTCTGGCGTAGACAGGCTGCATGATTTAATATCTGAACATCCTGATGTCACAGCTTTAATTTGCAATGGAGATATGGTCGCGCTTGGCGCTTGTCTGGCGTTGCAGTCCAAAAACCTACAACCTGGTAAAGACATATCAGTTATTGGTTTTGACAACGTTATGGATGCACAACTGGTTACACCAAGCCTTACAACGATGGCGGTAAATCCGTACAATCTTGGTCAAATTCTGGCAGAAACAATACTGAAGCGAATAAATGAGACGGAACATCCGCAAATTACATATTTTAACAATCCCGAACTGATAATAAGAAACTCAGCCGGACCAGCTTAGCCAAATAAGATGGAGCATGATTCAGAACAATAGCATCTAACCTATTGTTAAAAAGTAACAGAATTTACCCAAAAATGGGCACGGCTGATACAGCTGATGTTGGTGAGCGAAAAACTATTTAGATTTAGTTGAACAATAATATAGAAATTGCTCCTCCCTACGCCTGATAAAGGGGACTTTGTCATTTCTGTCATTGGGAAGAGAATTTAGTCACAAATCGCGAGATAAAACTAATAGCCAGGTACGGACAGAACAGCGACTAGCGCACAAAATTTAAGCAATTAAAATTTTAATGCGTAATAAAATTGCAAAAAGCTGTACAAAATGGTAACCAAATTACTTATTGAGTGTCACACGCCTGATATTGATCCAAAGAGATAGGCTCAAGGCCTTTGAATACAAACTGAGCGAAAAGGGCAAAATGGAACTGCGTTTTTTTGAGATCTATCGGTCTTCTGAATATATGAGCCTTATCTTCAGCGGCGCCTTAACTTCGTTTGGGCTAACTGTAACCGCTGGCGTGTTTGGTTTCTTATTAGCGTTCGTACTGGCAGTACTTCGATTTAAGAAAATTCCCATATTTCAATACATTGCAGCTGCCTATATCGATTTCATTAGGAATACTCCATTAATTGTTCAGCTATTCTTTATTGCTTTTGGGTTACCCCTGTTATTTGGTTATGTATGGCCATTCTGGTGTCACGCATTATTAGCCTTAACGATAAACTTTTCTGGATACTTCGCCGAGATTCTCAGAAGTGGGTTCGCGTCAACGCAAAAGGGCCAGCTTGAAGCGGCAGCAGCTCTAAATCTATCAAACAGAACCATATTTAGCTCTATTATTGTTCCGCAGACTTTAATTAAGATGTACCCATCTCTTTCTAGCCAGTTTGTTTTTTTATTTCTGACGACCGGTGTTATCTCGGAAATAGGTGTTGAGGATTTGACACATGCCGGTTTGTATATTGATAGCCGCACATTCAGATCTTTCGAAGTATTCATAGTACTTACAGCAATCTATGTATTTATTGCTCTGTTTTTTAAAGCATTTTTAAATTTAGTTTTTACTAAAACACTAGGAAGACGGGTCGCTTAATGGCAGAACTATTAGTCGAACTCCTGGGAAAGCCGCATGGGATTATTGTGTTCCAATTACTAGCAGCCTGTCGTTTCACAATTTATCTTTCGTTAATCGCATTCATTGGTGGCGGCGCTGTTGCGTGTGTAATCACCCTTTTTCGTATCTCAAAAAAACCCTCATTACGAAGACTTGCAACATCCTTTATATGGGTGTTTCAATCTGTACCCTTGCTGATGTTACTGTTCTTGATTGGGTTGGGAATTCCAAGGCTCCTAGATATAAATGTTGATCCTTGGACTGCCGCAACATTTGCTCTTGTTCTATTCACAGCTGCCTATTTAGCAGATGTTTGGCGTGGCGCAGTTGAGTCCGTTGCCAAAGGGCAATGGGAAGCAAGTTATGCCCTGAACATTGAATACTCTTTGTTACTGCGAAAAGTTATTTTTCCTCAAGCAATTAAATTTGGAATTGCACCAACGGTGGGCTTTATGGTGCAGATAATCAAGGGGACATCACTCGCGTATATTATTGGGTTTAGTGATTTAATGCTTGCAGGCAAAAGATGGGCTAATGCTCCCGTCCCTGGATCTGAACCGTTTGTCATTTTTCCACTTATGGCAGTTATGTATTTTTGCATTTGTTATCCGCTTGCGCTCTATGCACGCAAGCTGGAGGCAAAGTCGCTAACGACAAGTTAGCATCCCTCAATTTAACAGAAAGGTAAATAAATGAAGAGAATGTTAAGCTATTTCGCAGCCATTGCGGTAATGGTGGCAACCATAAATTCTGCTAAGGCAGGTGATTTGTCGGATATACTTGCTGATGGTGTAATAAAAATTGCCGTACCAGAGTCTTTTGCTCCCTTTGGTTCTTTAGGCTCATCAGGTGAACATGAAGGCTACGACGTAGATGTAGCAAAACTTATCGCAGAAGACCTTGGGGTAAAACTTGAACTTGTGCCAGTTGTTTCAAAGCAAAGGATACCGTTTCTGGAAACCGATCGGGTGGATCTTGTAGTGTCTGTAATGGGAGCTAACCCTACACGTGCTAAATCGATTAATTTTTCTAGCGCCTACGCTCCTTTTTACTCTGGCGCATTTGCATCATCAAAACTTCAGATTTCCTCTCCAGCTGATTTAAGCGGCAAAACAGTTGGGGTTACCAGCGGAACATTGGAAGATCTAGAACTTACAAAGGTTGCCCCATCTGATGCAAAAATAACCAGGTTTGGTGATAACGCAGCAACTTTAAGTGCCTTCACATCTGGTCAGGTGCAGGTTCTCGTGAGTGGTAATACTGCAGCAGCTTCGCTGACTGAGGCAGATCCGAGCCTTGATATTGAACGCAAATATATCATTAAGGATAGCCCATGTTTCATTGGTGTTAAGAAAGGAAATGAAGACTTACTCCGTTGGGTAAATGTTTTCATCTTACATAAGAAACTAGGAGGTGATCTCAATGCCATTTCTGAAAAGTGGCTTGGCCAAGGCTTACCGCCACTTCCTTCTTTATAGACTATAAATGTTTAGAAAGGGGTGGTATTGTTTTACTGCCCCTTAATTTTTATTTTGAGTAAAACGAATGTCTAAAAAAAATAAAAAAATTATTGTGCAGATGGAGAAAGTTAACAAGTGGTTTGATGATTTCCAAGCACTTCACGATGTTGATCTTACTATTTATGAAGGAGAGCGGATCGTTATTTGTGGGCCATCCGGTTCAGGCAAGTCAACACTGATACGCTGCCTTAACGGTATTGAGGAACATGAGACAGGTAAAATCACTGTACATGGGACAGAAAAACTGCACATTGGCGTTGATAAACAACACTAAAATGGAGGCAAACAAAGCTAATAAAATAGCAATGAAATACCTAGACAGAGTACAAATACCGGAACAAGCAGAGAAACTACCAGGACATTTGTCAGGCGGTCAACAGCAGCGCGTGGCAATAGCAAGAGCTTTATGTATGGAACCGAAGCTTATGCTTTTTGATGAACCCACTTCAGCCTTAGATCCTGAAATGATTAAGGAGGTTCTGGACACAATGGTAAAGCTCGCTGAAGATGGAATGTCCATGATATGCGTGACACATGAGCTCAACTTTGCACGAAATGTTGCTCATCGAATTATTTTCATGGACCAAGGTAAAATTGTGGAAGATCAAACTCCAGATAACTTCTTTAATAAACCGAAGTCGCAGAGAGCTAAATTATTTCTAGAGCAGATTCTCAGCCACTGAAATTATCGTATTTAGTAATAGGGTAATGAGATGCAAAAAATCACCACGAATATAACTCAAGCTATCTTCATATTCTGCCTATTAGGTAGTAATTAAACAATCACAACTCACCGCTGTATTCGCCTCTTGCGGGGTAATTTTTTTCAATCATAAAGTCTACCGCCTTCAGTAATTCTAAGAAATTGCTCCCTCCCCTACGCCTATTCAAAAAATCAAAAAGTGATAGAGTGGAAAGTATTGGTATCTATTCACAAATCCAATGCGTAACTTCAAAGCAAGAATAAGTAAGCTAGAAAAGAACATTAAACCCAGAAAGAAGCTGTACAAGATTTACTGGACTGATGGTACATTTGTAGGAGAATAGTGGGCTTCCATTCACTCACTAAGTTATTTATTTGAGTCTCTTGGCTTGCTACGGTTGTAGCAACCATTTTAATTGGAAATTTTGCAAATTATTCAACCTCCTATACACTATCAGTCTATAAGGAGGGTCAAAAATGATTATTTACCCTACAATTGAATTACAAAACTCAAAACCAGTTAGCTTGTATCGTGGCGATTTAGATGAGCCACAAATTTGGCACGTGAACCCACTTAAAAAAGCTCTTGAGTTTGCAGAAGCTGGGGCAGAATGGATACACATTACGGATTTTGATGCAATTGTTGATCAAGGAAATTCAAACAATGACTTGATTGAAAATATGCTTAAGGATGTCCCGGCATCTTTTCAAATAGGTGGTGGGATCAGGTCTATGAAGCGTATCGAGGAATGGATTGAGGCGGGCGCAGGAAGAGTTGTTCTGGGAACGGTAGCAACACTTGATCCAGATTTAGTGAAAGAAGCTGCTAAATTCTTTCCTGATCAAATCGTTCTTGCTGTAGATGTGATGGATCAAATGATTGCAAGCCATGGCTGGAAAGAAAAAACCGCTTATCTTGCTGAAGACTTTATAAAGCTTTTCGACGATGACCCATTAGCTGCAATGATCATTACGGACATTGACTCAGATTTAGATCTCAATGAAGATTCTTTAGGACTTATTTCTCATTTAGCAAGCAAAGCAAAGGCCCCAGTTATCGCAAGGGGGTTGACTAAAACGCTTGATGATCTTGCTCGAATAAAATTTGTGCCAAATATCTCTGGAGCGATTGTTGGCAGAGCCCTTTTTGATCGCAGCTACACAATTGAGGATGCACTAGGTGTGGGTTCCCAGCAAAAAAGTCAAACAGCAGAATTTATTTAGGAAACTAATACCTTTAGGCATCAATAAAATTTTTTAGTAGACTTGTATAGAAGTATAATTCAGGAGCGTAAATTGAATTTAAGAAACCTTAAATCAGTCGAGCTATTAGAAGTTCACGCCGAAGGCGAAGTTGGACAAATTTTGACCCAAGGTGCACCGCCTATTCCAGGTGATACATTGCTTCAGCAAATGCAGCATATAAATGAAATTGACGATAGCATTTTGAAATTTTGTTTGCATGAACCAAGGGGAAAGTCACAAATGACCGTAAACTTGCTTCTGCCCTCGAAAAATCCAGCTGCTAAATACGGTTTTATACCCATGCAGCCAGACGGTGCGCATTCTATGTCTGGTTCAAACTCAATGTGTGTAGCCACAGCACTAATAGAACTTGGACTAGTCGAAAGCAGTGGACCAGTGTGCAGTGTCCCAATCGATACTCCCTCTGGGTTAATAACAGCAAATGCAACGATCGCTGGTGCAAAAGTGACTTCAGTCGAAATAGAAATGCCAAAGAGTTTCTTAGAACACTCCGATCTGGAAATCTACGTTAATGGAATAGGAAATGTAAAAGTCGATGTGGCGTTCGGCGGGTGCTATTTTGTGCTAGTGGACATCGCACAACTTCAAATTGAAATTTGTAATCAGAATGCTGAAAAATTAGTGTCTTTGGGAAAAGCAATAAAAGAAGCCGCCTCTAAACAAATTACTGTGCAGCATCCAGAACTTAATGAATTAAATAGCATTGAATATACCATGTTTGTGGAAAAATCATTGCCACAAATTAAGACTTCTACAATTCTTTATCCAGGACGCGTTGACCGTTCGCCCTGTGGAACTGGCACCTCTGCTCAGCTGGCTGCACTCATCGCTAAAGGAGAGGTAAACAGTGACCAAGAAATTACATCAGAGTCGATTATTGGTGGTCAATTTTTTGCCAACACAAAAAAGCATTTAAAATGTGGTTCACGAGATGCTATTGTACCAACCATGCGAGGGCGAGCTTGGATATACGGCAAAACCGAATTTCTTATTGATCAATCTGATCCGTTTTTATCTGGCTATACACTAAGTGATACTTGGTAGTAACCCAACCACTGCTAGTTTTTGACCCCCACACCCCTACGCCTGATAAAGGTGACTTGGTCATTTCTGTCATTGGGGGGATGGAAGGTAGAGCCCGTGGGAGGGTTTGAACTTAACTCACCTTCTTGCTCTTCGCTCATCAAAAGGCGAAACTGTATATTTCAGCCTGTACGATTTTGAAAAATGCGAAGACGACTCAAAACCGCAAGAAAGTGCTATGTTAATAACACTCATATTAGTCTGTTGCAGAAGGTTTTTAGCCTTACGCAAACGTAGATCTTTGTAATAACTTTGTGGGCTTTTATCTAAGTAATGGCGAAATAGCCTTTCCAGCTGTCTGGTTGAAATATTAATTTTACTAGCCAGAATGCTAGAACTTATCGGGTCCTCTAGGTTCTCCTCCATTATTCTTATCGCTTGAATGACCTTTCGATTTCTAGCCCCAAGCCTAGTTGAAGTTGATAGCCTTTGAGCAAAGTCATCATCTTCATGGCATTGATACATCAATTGCTGGGATACAGATTTAGCTAGTTCGCTTCCATGATCAGTTTCTATTAATTTAAGGATCAGATCAATGGATGTGCAGCCACCTGCGCTCGTAATTACAGCGCCGTCTATGCAAAAGATCGATCTAGTTAAATCAACTTCATCGAATTCTTCTCGAAAACTGTCTTGATTTTCCCAATGAATAGTTGCGCTTTTACCATCAAGAAGACCTGCTCGGGCCACAGCGTATGACCCTGTATCAACACCCCCAATGGAAATCCCTTTTCTGGCTTGTCTTCTTATCCAGCTTATAAGGTTTTTTGTTGTGTTCTGCTGAACATTTAATCCTCCACATATGAGGACAGTATCGTCTCGCTGAAGTTCTATCAGACCAAAATCGACTTTAAACTCTGTGCAGGCAGAACTACGTATAACCGCTCCATTCTCGGCCAATACTATCCAGTTATATAGAGCTTTCCCTGATAGAGCATTTGCAATCCTCAAGGCATCCAACAGAGATCCAAAAGAATATATCGCAAATTCCTCCAGAAGAACAATTACAAACCTCTTGGAGGTTGAAGTACTGTTCTGTGACTTGATCTGAGTTTGCATTATTCTTAGTGCGCCCAATCCATAATTATTTTACCAGAACCACCCGCTAGCATGGTATTAAAACCTTCTTTATATTTGTTAGCTGGTATCTCTTTTGTTATGACTTTACTTACATCAAGTCCTCTTTCAAGCATCACGATCATTTTGTACCAAGTCTCAAAAATTTCCCTTCCATAAATGCCTTTGATTATGATTGATTTGAAAACTATTTGGCTCCAATCGACCTCTGTTTTACTCGGTGGTATGCCCAGCATTGCAATTTTTCCACCCGTCACAAGGGCACTTACCATTTGATTGAATGCAGCTGAACTCCCAGACATTTCCAGTCCAACATCAAAGCCCTGTTTTAGATTCAATTTGGACATAGTGTCAGTTAGAGACTGAGACATTACGTTGACAGTCACAGCATCCACAACGTTATTTGCGAGATCTAGTCGTTCTTGGTTTATATCTGTAATGACAATATTTCGGGCACCTGCAAATCTAGCAACAGCCGCAGCCATTATCCCAATGGGACCTGCTCCCGTTATTAAAACGTCTTCACCAACCAAATCGAAAGATAAGGCTGTATGAACTGCATTTCCCAGTGGATCCAGAATAGCACCAACTTCATCCGATATACTTTCGGGCAATTTGACAGTATTGAATGCTGGGAGCCGAATATATTCAGCAAAAGCTCCATCTGTGTTTACGCCAACACCCATTGTTTCAGGGTCTAGATGAAACGTACCCGCACGCGCCTGACGGGATTTATTTCCAATCAAATGACCTTCCCCAGAACAGCGCTGACCTAATTTAAGATCTTTTACATTGGCACCTATTTCAACAATTTCCCCAGAAAACTCATGACCTGTAATTATCCCTAAACTTACTGCTTTACGGGACCAATCATCCCAATTCCAAATATGTATGTCAGTTCCACATATTCCGGTTTTACGAATACGAATAAGAACATCTTCAGGACCAATTTTAGGAATAGGCCTTCTCTGCATCCAAAGTCCTACTTCGGACTTGTCCTTAACTAAGCATCGCATCATTTCAGTCATGTGATAATGCCCAAGTCCTGGCCTGCTTTTTCAAAGGCATGTAAAGCTTGATCAAGATCTTCAGTTGTGAAGGCTGCATTCATCTGCGTCCTAATTCTAGCCTGTCCCTTTGGAACAACAGGAAAGAAGAAACCTGCCACATAGACACCCAAATCAAATAGTCTCTCTGCCATCTTTTGTGATAAAAGCGCATCACCAAGCATAACCGGTACGATTGGATGCTCACCGTCGATTAAATCAAAACCAAGAGCTTTCAGTCCTGCTCGCCAATATTTGGAATTTTCGTTTAGTTTTTTGCGTAGATCATCGCTTTCACTAATGATCTTTAGCGCTTCTAAACCAGCTGCTATAGCTGTCGGTGGCAGTGAATTTGAAAATAAATACGGCCTAGCTCGTTGCCGCAGCATATCGATTACTGGCTGTGGTCCTGCAACGTATCCACCAATTGCACCGCCTAACGCTTTGCCTAGGGTACCCGTTAAAATATCTACATTTACCCCAAAATGTTCTGGTGTTCCCTTTCCTTTATTTCCAACAAACCCAGTGGCATGACAGTCATCCACCATAACTGAAGCCCCATAAAACTTGGCCAGGCGAGATATCTCAGGAAGATTGGCATAACTCCCATCCATCGAGAAAACACCGTCTGTTGCTATAATGATATTCTGCGCTCCAGCGGCCCGAGCTTGCTTAAGTTTAATTTCAAGGTCAACTGGGTCATTATTAAGATAACGATAACGTTGAGCTTTAGATAACCGAATTCCATCAATAATAGAGGCGTGATTGAGGCTGTCTGACACAACTGCGTCTTGAGGTCCCAATAACGCTTCAAATAATCCACCATTAGCATCAAAACATGCAGCAAATAATATTGCATCATCCTTATCAAGGAATGTAGCAAGCTCTTCTTCGAGTTCCTTGTGTTTATCGTGCGTCCCGCAAATGAACCTGACTGACGCCATTCCAAAACCATAGGTATCTAGCGCATTTTTAGCAGCATTAACTAGGCGATGATGATCTGCCAGACCCAAATAATTATTTGCGCACAAATTAAGAACCCCGTTCTGATGCCCAATTTCAACCCGCGCAGCTTGAGGAGAGCTTATCTGTCGCTCTTTTTTATAAAGTCCTTCTCGTTGCATCTCATTTAAGGAATGGCTTAAATTATCAATAAAATCGTTTCTCATTATTGTTCTCATCCCCAAATACAAGTTACTCGCTACTTATTCAAAAATAAGCAAACTCTATTGTTTTGTTTGAGGATTTATATTCCACATTATTTGATAATTGTGATCATTTTAAATTAAATTATAAGATAAAATGATAAAATTTTTTACATTTAATTCATATTGTAATAATATTGTTCTATGGATAATTTTGATTATAAGATTCTAGAATGCCTAAAATCTGACGCAAGAATGTCTTACCAACGTGTAAGTGAAAAGGTTGGCCTAAGCATCAGTTCTGTAGGGCGCAGAATTCACTCTATGGAAACAAAAAATGTAATTGAAGGTTACACAGTTAAAATTAATGAAAACAAACTAGGGTTTACTTTTCCAGTATTTGTTTTTGTTAGACTTGAGAAACAAAGAGCAGAAAATTTTGCTTATTTTGAGAAGAAAATTAAAATATTTCCTGAAGTTGTTGAATGTTGGCTCATGACAGGATCTCAAGATTATCTTTTGAAGATTATAACCGAAGATGTTAAGGAGTTTGAAAGATTTCTGACCGAGAAACTGACAACCATAGCAGGTGTCTCCTCAGTTGACTCGTCTGTTCCTTTACGCTGTGCCAAACAAATACAAAGCAGATCAGAGCGCTGATGATCATTTATTTATTGGGCCTTCACTACAAAAATGCCAAAACTCACCTTATCAACTGTTTAATGCGATAAAGGGACACCGTCCACAGTTACCCTATGCATGAGACGACGGAAACCATGGTAGTCATTAATTGCTTTATGCCAAGTCGCGCGATTATCCCACATTGTAATATCTCCTGGCTCCCAGCGAATACGAACCTGGAACTCAGGTTGCCTGCAATGCTCATAGATCATGTTAAGTATGACTGTAGACTCATCAGCCAGCAAACCCTCTATATGCGTCGTGAAGACAGGATTAACAAATAAGCCACGACGTTTACTAAGGGGATGCGTAATCACGACAGGATGACTCGCATCTTGCTTGGCTGCTTCGGCGTTGCCCAACCGTCCACTTTTTGAAGCCTCACTATTTACTGTGTTTAACCCAAAGGCGTGCCGAGATGAATGAACCGCCGTTAACCCATCAAGGAAGCCGCGCATCGGATCCGAAAGCGCTTCATATGCGGCACTCATTGACACAAAAAGTGTGTCACCACCATAAGGTGGGATTTCAATAGCATGCAAGATTGATCCCATTGCAGGGATTTGATCATAGGAGTGATCAGTGTGCCAACCTTCACCCACCGCTTCTTTTTGATCTTTCTCTTTTAAGACTGTTGCGATTTGGGGAAACCCATCAACAGGTTTAAAAAAGCGATTTACATTTATTGAACCAAAGCGTCGAGCAAAATCTAAATGATCTTTTGGAGTTATACTTTGCTTTCTAAGAGTAATCACAGAGTATTTGGCAAAGGCTGCGTAAATTTCTGGAAATTGCGCACTGTCTCTTACATCTGCTCCAAAAATTTCAGCTCCAAGGCCGCCGGTCATAGGCATGACGTCCATGTTATCTCCCCCCACTTTTCTCAATTTTTACAGTAAAATAGCTTTTCTTCAGGACTCTCTAATGGGAAAAGGTAACCGACCAGGTATGCGCGACTTATTAAATTCTTTCATCCGCGCAAAAACATCTACGCCCAATTGACTATAAACATCCAACAAATCAACCATTACCCAGTTTTCCCGAATTTTTCCATTTTCGATACGCCAAAAATCAAGCGACTTCATCGTTATACGTTTACCTGATGGTGCAATCCCCATCCAACCATCTTTCGTTATTGTCTGGATCATATTTGGCCAACCAGTTACAGCAGCATAATTTTTATCACCAAAAAAATGATATGTAATATCATCTACATATTTGCCACGATCCGGCATTGCATTAATAAAGGGTATCTGATGCCAATTTCGAAAACCAGAAATTCCACGGGCTGTCCCAATTCCAGCAGGGCCATACCAGTTTACACGATCATCCCAAAACCTGGGCATTTCCATAACCTCTGGGCCACCTTGTGATGGGTGCTTTTTCATATACTTAAGCATAGTGACAATAAGATTACACGATGTACTAGATTGTGTATGATCCCAGGGACCGGCAACTAACCCATCACTAGTAGCAGGACCAGGAATGCAAAACTCTAAGCCTAAAGAAGGCGCCATGGGCCAAGCATTCGCCTGCATCATTACTTCGGGAATATCCCAAAGAATTTGCATCTCTACAACTTTTTCTTGCTCAATCCGATAGAACTCATGAAACCGCATATGGGTCAAATGGCCTGTAGGGGGAATATCAAGCCATGGACCCACAAACGTTCCAACATAATGACCACCGCAACCAACCCAATCATCGCCATGCTCTGTCTCCCCCCCCATTATAATCCAATCTCGTCGCTCAAGATCTGGCATTGCATCAAATAGAGGGGTAAAACATGTCTCAAAAAATTCATCTGGTCCTATTAAATCGCCAAATGGATGCGGCATGTGAATTTTTGCTTCAGGAAGAATTAACTTGCAAAGCGCCTTGCGGACGCCAGCTTCTGTAAAGTCAGCCTGCGCCGCACACAGTTTTGCAACTGTTGCTTTATTTTGTGTATGGATATCAAAGCTCACTGTACTATCTGCCATTGACCTAACCTTTAACTGCACCAGCAGTTAAACCGCTGACAATTTGACGTTGAAAAAATAGAATTAATAGCAGCAGAGGTGCTGTTACCGATACGACTGCTGCAACTGCATACATTACTTTACCTTCTACCTGAGTGGTCCCAAGGAAGCTGTTTATGGCTGGGATAATTGTTTCGTTCTCTTCACTTAAAAGCATCGCAGTAACTGTGAAGTCATTATAAGCCAAAAGAAAACTAAAGAGCCCTGTAGTTATCACTCCAGGCCACATCACGGGAACAATAACATATCGAAAGGCTTGAAAACGGGTGCAGCCATCAACCATGGCACTTTCATCCATATCTTTAGGAATGTTTAGAAAAAATGAATGTAACATCCAAAGGGTGAACGGCTGGTTCATTGCAACCAGTACAATAATAGTTGTTGGTAAATGTCCCCAAATATTCCATTCAAAAAACGGTAACAAATATCCAGATACTAAAGTGATATGCGGCATCGCGCGAAAAACCAGTGCAGCCATTAATATCCAGAAAGCATAGCGAAACCCTGATCTCGCTAGAGCATAACCGCCTAATGTACCAAAGGTTAGAGAAATTATGACCGTGAAAAATACAACGATACCAGAATTAAGAAAGTTTTTCCAAAAACTCTGAATGACCCAAGCACCATAGTAGCCATTACCTGTGAAAGCATCACCCGTTTCGTTAATAGTATTAGTTCCCCAAATAGCATACATCCAATTCGCCTTGGAAAAAAAATCCGATTGAACTTTGAAACTCCCCCAAAATGTCCAAGCAAATGGAAAAGCAGCTACAAATAACCATAGACCAACAAGGGCAAAGGAAAGGCCTTTTGTAATTGTCATACGGCTATTGGTTTTTGTATACATAATTGCTTTCTTAATGCCCCTTAAGTTTGAAATCGCGCCAGGTACGTAAAAGTACTGGCGTTAACAGAAAGGCCACTCCAATAATTGTCAGCATTGATGTCGCCCCGGCTGATCCATAAAGTGGATTTCCACTTTCGCGTAAATCATTGAAAATGATCCAGCTGAGCGAGCGAGCATGAGCTTCAGCTGAAAAGCTTACAATAGGTTCGAATACTCTAAAGTTATCCATCAGCAGCATGAGAGTAACAAAGGAGATCAATGGTACTAAGTGAGGAACAACAACATAGATAATACGCTGCCACTTTGTGGCACCGTCTATTTGTGCCGCTTCTAAGGTATCAAAGGGAACAGTTTGGAGGCCAGCATAAAATACAATAAAGCTAAAGGGTAAAGTATGCCAAATCCCATAGACAATTAACATCGTCCAGGTCAACGCAGTTGAAGCCTTAAGACTTAAATTTGGATCATTAAAAACCAATTGTATAGTCGCACCAATAATGCCATCACCATCAACCATCCAAAACAAAATCAAAGATCCAACTAGAGGCGTAACGAGGAACGGGAGCAGCGATACAAATATAGATGGCCCTTTCATTAAATTGGGTAAACCATTAACGCCAATTGCAATTGCCAAGCCCAATATTAGAACTATCGGAGTTACAACGGCTGTATAAGTCAGCGTAAATGTTAACGCCCCATAGAAAGGTAAGTTTAAAACCTCATCCCAGAAATCCGTCAAAGTCTCTGAATTAGCCCAGGCTTTGCCTACTTCTGAAAATGCTAAATGGGAGCGGTTTAGATAGGTGCCTAAGCCATTAAACTTTCCCAATGGTTCGCCTTGGCGAAGTTTTTCTGTGGCTTCAAGATCTATTGAAGTTGTTTCATTACAACCAAACGGCCCACAACTTTTTGATACTACAAGAACCTGTTCGTGCTGTACAAAAAGTGATTGAACAAAAGCTGAAACAATTGGCAACGCAATAAACAAAATCATTGCTGTCAAAGTTGGCAATATAAACCAAAAAAAAGTCCGGTGTTTCACTCTTTGCAATCCAATTTACTACAAAGTTGATGTGAGGGGGGAAAGATTGCAACCCCCTCACAGGAGTGTTTTCTTCAGTCTAGGAAGCTACTGAAGGAAACCCTCTTCCTTTGCAGCTGTAATATATGCCGCTTCGACATCAGCCAATGCTTTCTCTGCGCTTTCATCTCCTTTAAGGAAATCTGCTAGCTCGGCGCCAAGAGCATTGTGCAATAGACCAATCTGAGGAAGCATTGGGTATGGCACAGCACCCCCTTGAGCAGTTGCAGAAACACCTGCTGCCGCTGCTCCAGGCTTGAAACCTTCAAGTAACCAAATTGCATCATCATTATTTGCCGCAACCATTTCTGCGTTTAATGCACTGGCTAGGGCTGCGAAAGTAGCCTCTGCTTCTGCGTCAGAAACATTTTTCGAAATGGTAAAGCCATCCCACCATAAAGTCGCACCAGGTAAACCACCCGGTTCAACGGATGGTGCGGATGAAAGTACGGTATTTGAAGTGACTTGTTCTGAAGATCCTTCATTATCTAGAATCACTGATCCTCTAGAACCCCACATAATTCCTAGGGCAGCTTCTCCTGCTTCCCATATTGCCTGCGTTTCATTAGAGGCTTGAGTTAAATGATCTGGGTGAGCATATCCAACCAGCTGTTTAAGAGTGTTCAAAGCGGCAATACCTGCTGCACTATTAACAGATGGTTCTGCAGTACCAGCTTTGAAGAATTCTCCACCATGGGCAAGAAACACAAGATTAAATGACTCACCTACATTCCATCCAGTCTTCATGTTCATAACGATAGGATATTCCATGATGCCTGCGTCACGTATAGCTTTTGCAGCAGAAATCATCTCACTGTATGTAGCTGGAACACTATCTACACCAGCCTGTTTAAGAATGTCTGTGCGTGAAAATAAGTGTTGGGAGTTAGCCATGAAAGCAACTGCCATGATATTATCATCAATGGTGATCATAAGGTTCTTTGGCAAGTTTGATCCATACTTATCAACCAGATCATTAAGAGGACGAACCAAACCGTCATTCATAAGCTGAGTTAGAGTAGAGTTTGCAACAATTACACTAGTGTATTCAGCCGGATTTGGCGTGAGAGCTGCGTTCATAATCTGGCGTGCCTCTGTCGTATGATTACGGGTAAATTCTGAGGCGCTAGCCGCACAGTTTTGTTCAGCTGTTCCGGCAACAGCATGTATCGCTGGAAAGTCACTAGCAAGAATTCGGACCGATTGGCCCGACGGACCACAGTCCGTTGCAAACACAGCTGACCCCAATAAGCTTGCAGCAGCGCCTGTCAAAAATAACTTTTTAAGAAACATCTTCAATCTCCATTTTTGTGTTGAATGACTGCTGTCACCAACCTGATTAATCTGCTACTAGAGCAAGTTTAATTATTCACATTTCGACACACAGGTGCCTTAGAATCGACCCCGTAGTTTCATTTAAAAAATCTAGACGACTGAAAGGTTTTAAGATAATGAATTCATTCTATGACAGATATAAATAAAATTGATATCAGACTAATTGATACTACGATATTGTTAGTTTTTCTTGGAACAATGCGCCACCGAAAGGCTACTGCCGTTGCAGCTGAAATGGGGCTAACCCAACCGGCAGTAAGCCATGCATTAAAACGGCTGAGAATTATATTTGACGATCCTTTATTTTTACGTCGCACACATGGATTAGAGCCAACAGCACTTGCCAGCGAATTAGAGCCTAAAGTTCAAAACATAATCCGCTTAATTTCGCAAACCATTGAAGGGTCAGAGATATTTAATCCGAATTCAGCAACAACAGATTTGCGGATTGGTGCATTTGACTATGAATTAACCAACATCATTCCCAAACTTGTTGCCAAGCTTCGCATAGTCAGTCCGAATATAAATATTCATGCCTTCCCACTCCATAGCGACGAGGCAATTCACGCTTTATCTCAAGGGCAAATTGATCTTTCGATTGGCTACTTCAACTTTCCAACACGAGGAACTAAAACTTATATAGCTGAAAAACTTTACAACGAACATTATGTTTTAGCTGCTCGCAGAGGCCATAGTATATTTAAAGGAAAGCTAAGCCTTAAGAAAATTGCTGCAGAAAAACACCTATTAGTCTCCCCTTATGGCCGAATTAAAAATTTAGTCGACCATGCTTTAGACCTTCAAGGTTTAAAAATAGATATTCAAACAATTGTTCCATCACTTTTTTAATGGCAAAAAATTCGATATTGTACACAGAACTTTGCCAATTGAAGGTGGCGAATTCCAAATTCATGCAGTAAGGCATGTTCGTGATGCAACAAGTCCGTTGCACGTTTGGCTACTCAAAATATTAAGAGAATTAGTGATAGAGTAGATATTAGGAAGTGGCGGTTCCCATTAGAAAAGCATCTCCGATTTATAAAAATCTTATGTACGGGCTTTCTCAAATTCAGCCCAAGCTACTTCTAATTTATGGATGTTAAACCCAGGCTGCCGAGCAGGTCCAAGAATAATTGCTTCACTGGCGAACACTTTCTCTATCGATGATTTAAGTTTTGGGATTACAGTGTCTGGGATAACAACAGCACCATGTCGATCGGCGTGGATCAATTCACCTTGGTTTACAGTCATACCCATAATGCCCACAGGCGTTCCAATCTCGACCACATGTACAAAGCCGTGGCTGGGACCAATTGATCCTGCTAATACTGGAAAGCCATCATCCATTACATCAAGGTCGCGCATGACACCATTTGTTACGGCACCACTCAAACCCAGACCTTTGTGAACGGCAACATGGACTTCACCCCACCAACCAGCAATACAGTCAGGGTAGTCCAAGTCTTCGATTACGGCAGCAGTAGGGGTATTACCCCCAGCCATCGAACGGAAGTATTCCAGACGACGGGCTCGAACCGCATCTACTGGATCACTCGATGGCAAAAGACCCGCTATCTTTGCAGTGCGGGCGCGGCCAACGATTGCAGAATCTCCTGGCTTTGAATGCTGCATGGTACCGCGTGTGAAACGATTGAAGCCACGCTGCCCTTGCGCCACTTCAATAGCATTACAAACCGTGGGTGTATCAACCTGCCGCAACAACTCAAGGAGATCATCAGGGATCATAATTTCAGCCATGTTTCCAGTATCCTATTTGTAAGTTTGGGTTGTTCCAATGTCGGCAAATGACCAGCGCGCGGGATTACCGAGAGATGTGAGCCCGGAATTAGCTCATGCATAAGCTCGTGATGCGCAACTGGACAAAGCTGGTCTTCCTCTCCACAGAGCACAAGAGTGGGAATAGTCAACGACCTGAGCGTTTCGCATTGGTCCTGGCGATGCTGAAGGGCAACGGACTGCTCCTCGAATACCTTCGGACCGAGCGCATCAGCCATATCCATACAGAGGTTAAGGATGTGCTTTTGGTCAGGGCCCCGCGCTAGATAGTTGGGTTTCATTTCATCACGCATGACCGAATGAAGTTCTCCAGCCAGCACCCTCTTAACCTGACTTTCGCGTACTGCTGCTCGTTCCTCTAGGTCAGCCAACGGATTAGTGTCTAGTAACGCTAGCCTGGTCACTCTTTCCGGCGCTTGTCGCACGACGTCCATAGCAACGATGCCACCCATCGATAGCCCCGCAAGAGCAAACCGTGGCGGAGATACGTCCAATACCTGGCGCGCTAGACCTGTCACAGTTTTCTGACCATAGAGCGGAGCAACCACGACTGAACGATTCTGGGAAAACAGTGAAATCTGCGGCAGAAATAGACGGGCATCGCACATCATTCCAGGCAAAAGAACTAGAGGTTCATTTATCAAAGTCATATTTCGTGAAATAAATGAATAAAACTGAGAAATACAATTGTTTACGTACCGTCTTGCTAAAGCCACAAGCCCCTTTCACACAAAAAGACACAGGTAGCGCACGGGCGCGCGGGAATTGCAAATGTGATCATCTATTTTGGAACCCACAGCTTGAGAGGTTTATATATTATTTCCGCTAAGTCATTGATTTTAGTGGTGAGCCGTACAGGATTTGAACCTGTGACCCACTGATTAAAAGTCAGT
>LUMQ01000200.1_pt1 | contig 19794 bp, 26 predicted proteins | sample 729621 | NCBI WGS metagenome assembly LUMQ01 (sample SAMN03860259, study PRJNA289734) | marine metagenome | biome: seawater column; feature: ocean; material: water; isolation source: Red Sea water column Station 12 - depth 25m | place: Saudi Arabia: Red Sea | collected 2011-10-15 | depth 25 m | reverse complement strand
AATCATTTTGGAGAAAATAAGCAGACGATAGTCCTGCAATTCCTGATCCGATAATTGCTAATTTTTTTTTCACACTATTATTTTATCTTTTGATAGGCTTCTAAGGCTCGATTACGGGAGTCCTTTAAATCAACAAGAGGTTCATAATATAGGCTTTGATTGATCAAGGATTGGAATGCTTGTTCTTGTAAATGTGGTTGAAAAATTGAGGAGGGTTTTTGTAAAGTTTGTAATTGGGGTAAATACTGCAAAATAAATTTTGCTTGAGGGTCAAATCGCTCTGACTGCAAGATTGGGTTGAACACACGAAAATAAGGAGATGCATCAGCTCCACATCCTGCAATCCATTGCCAACCAGCAGCATTGCTAGCTTCATCGTAATCTAGAAGGGTTTCCTGAAAGTACCGCTCTCCTAAAGTCCAGTTCAATAATAAGTTTTTAACTAAAAAGCTTCCAACCACCATACGAAGACGATTATGCATCCAACCTTTTTCATAAATTTGCTTCATAGCAGCATCTACTAAGGGAATACCGGTTTTACCCTTTTTCCACAAATCTAAGTCTTTACTGCTTTTCCTCCATGGAAACTTTTGAAACTTCATGTTGATAGGAACAGATGCTAAATTTTTAGAATAATACAACAAAGAGTATGAAAATTCTCTCCAGCCAATTTCTGATAAATAGGTTAAAACAGAAGCTGATAATTTTTTGGACTTTAAAATATTTAATACAATTGTTCGAGGAGAAATTTCTCCAAACCGCAAATAGGGGGAGAGTTTTGAGGTCTGATCTAAGTCAGGTCGATCCCTCGCCTCTTTATAGATATCGATATTAGTTTTTAAATATTGCGAGAGTTGATCTTGAGCAGCTTTTTCACCTGGAGTCCAATATTTTGAAAATTTTTGATACCAATTTTTTTTTGGTAAAAAATTAAAGGTAAGATTTTCTTGATGACTTATTATATTTATAGATTTGAGTTTTTCTAATTTCTCTTTTTTTGATTGATAAACTTCAAAAGCTTTTCTCCAGTATGGAGTGAATACTTTAAAATAAGGCTCATTTAATAGATGTCCATTAAAGGTCTCAACATCACCCCCTTGGTTTTGAAATGTTTTCTTGATGATCGTATCTCTTTTTATTGTCTCAGGTGAATAAAGACGATTCCATAAGACTTGATTGATTTTATATTTTTTGACTAATTTTTGTAAAACCTCTAGTGCCTCGCCCTCTAAGATGATCAGTGATGCTCCAAAACGAGAGCGATAAGATTCTTGCAGTCTTTTTAAAGACTCATTGAGCCACCAATGCCCTGCCTCCCCTGTCGCATGACATTCCACTGAGTCGTAGATATAAACAAATAAAGCTGGGTTTTGGCTTTTTTGTAAAGAGAGTAAAGCGGGATTATCTTCTAAACGAAGGTCTCGGCGAAGCCAATATAATGATTTATGTTCGATGATAAGATTTTAGCAAAATTATTTGCTATGAGGAGGCATTTTCTTTTCAACAAACCAAACATGTTGTTTTAAGACGGGATCGTACTTTCTTTGTCTTAATTTATCAGAAACTTTCATTCCTTTTGTTGGTTTACGGACAATATACTTAGTTCCTGTTTCTGGTTTTTCTTCAGGAATAAGCTGTTTTAATTGATAAGTCGACTTTTTTGCCATTGGCGTAAAATAAACTAATTTATCATTTGGTCAAGATTGATTGTCAAAAAAAATCATAAAATTCGCTTCCAATCTCTGGTGTAAGAGGCATATTACATCCAAAACAAAGCTCGTTGGAGCCAGGTTGAAGTTGTTTATCTACAGAAACTCGGTAATCAAATACAAAACACTCTCCATTCCATTTAGATGATGGTGTATCTTCAAAATATTTGAGGATACCTCCTTTGAGTTGATAGGTATCGATTCCATATTTTTGCATTAAAGGCCCTGCCTTCTCACAACGAATGCCTCCTGTGCAATAAATTGCTACTTTTTTATTTTGAAGTTCCTCTTTTCGCCCTTCAATGTATTTTTTAAACTCTCTAAAAGTTTTTATATCGGGGTTAGTAGCATTTTGAAAATGTCCAACTTTAAATTCATAATCATTTCGGGTATCAATAATCTCAACATCATCTTGATTAATAAAATTATCCCACTGATCAGGATCAATAAATTGACCTTGTTCAATTTCTTCAATACTTAAATCAAAATCTGAAGTAACAATTTCTTTTTTAATTTTTGTTTTGAAACGATTGAAGACTCTCTTTCCATCAAATTTAGATACTTTAATATTTTGAGATTGCACTCCAAGTTTTTCTAAATACTGAATAGTTTTTTTTTCTTCATTTAAGGGAATAGCAATTGTTCCATTAAGACCCTCAGGTCCAATTAGAATAGTTCCTTTAATATCAATTGGTTGAAAAAAATCCTGAATTTGATTTTCCAGTAATTCAAGGTTATCTATCCTAAAAAAGCTATAAAACGCAATAACAGATACATTTTTCATATTAGAACAAGAATTATTTTATATGGATTTTACTTTACCAGCAAAGTCATTTTCAAATTTAGACAAAAGAGGCATAAATTTTAACCAAGCATCTTTTAATGCTTCAACAAACTTTTCTGTAGCTTCTTCTGAATGACAAGGGGTAGGCGTAATACGAATACGTTCTGTTCCTTTGGGGACAGTGGGATAATTAATTGGTTGAACATAAACTTGATGTTCATCAAGTAAATAATCGCTGATTTGCTTACATAGTTTGCTATCTCCAATCAAAACAGGGATGATATGCGAACCTGAGTCAAGAAATGGGATACCTGCAGATCGTAATTGAGATTTCACAAAATTAACGTTCTCAAAAAATGAGTCTCTTACTTCTGCATTTTGTTTGACTTGTTGAATGCTTTCTAGGCTCCCTGCCGCTACTGCTGGGCACATAGATGTAGTAAAAATAAAACCTTTAGAAAAACTTCGAACAAAATCAATAATGGTATTTGATGAAGCAATATAACCGCCTGCTAGTCCAAAAGCTTTAGCTAAGGTGCCATTAATTATATCAATATGTTCTGCAACACCCTTTTGTTCCGCAACACCAGCTGCATTAGGACCATATAATCCTACTGCATGAACTTCATCTAAGTAAATTAAAGCACCATTATCCTGAGCTACTTCAATTACATCCTCTAAGGGCGCGAAGTCTGCTTCCATTGAATAAACTGACTCTAATACAATTATCTTTGGTCGAGAAAATTCAACCCCTTGTAAAATATCTTTTAGATGTTTGACATCATTATGTCTAAAAATAGCTTTTTCTTTTTTACTTCCACGAATACCTTCTATTAAAGAGGCATGATTTAATTCATCACTTAATACTAAACAATTATCAAAGGCAGATATAATTGACTTAAGTGCTGACTCATTAGCACTATATCCTGAGTTAAAAGCAAGAGCTCTTTCTTTTTGATGAAGAGCAGCAATTTCTTTTTCTAATTGAATATGGAAATTTGTTGTTCCTGAGATATTTCTAGTTCCACCACTACCTGCACCTAATTTTTCTGCAGCTGATTGCATTGCTGAGATGACGTATTTGTTTTGGCTCATTCCCAGATAGTCATTTGAGCACCAAACATCTATCTCTTCTGTGTTTCCCTCATGATGACGAGTAGCCTTGGGATATTGACCAGCTTTTCTCTCAATATTATTAAAAACTCGGTAATGACCCTCTTCTTTGATCTTATCTATCTCTGTCTCAAGAGTGCTAAAATAATTTGATTTCCAGTTATGTGTTTTCACAAATTTAAAATATGTAGCTTCCTTTCCAAAAGAAATAGAAAATTAGACGCATAAGGCATCAAAAATAAAATTCTTACTACTTATTAATAAGAGGTATTACCTCTTTACCAATTAATTCAATAGAATTAAGGAGTTTTTGATGCGTAATGTCAGCAATATCCATTTGAAATTGGAAACGGGTAATTCCACCTAGTGCCTCACTATGTCTTAGTATTTTCTCTGCAACTTGCTCTGGGCTTCCTAAAACTATAGCTCCTAATGGGCCAATTAGTTGATCAAATTGTTCTCGAGTCACTGGTCCCCAACCTCGCTCTCGACCAATTTTAGTAAACATTTTTGCATAACCCTCATAATAAAGGTCAATAGCCTCTTCCATAGTTTTTCCTACGAATCCTAATGAATGTAATCCAACTTGTAGTTTTTCTGGAGGATGGCCAGCTTGCATCCAAGCTTCTCGGTAGATATCTACCAAGGGTTTAAAACGATGGGTATTTCCCCCAATGATAGCTACCATTAAAGGCAATCCTAAAACACCTGCCCTAGCAAAAGATTGAGGTGTTCCTCCTACTCCTAGCCATATGGGAAGTGGATCTTGTATAGGACGAGGATAGATTGGAAGATTATTAATAGCAGGTCGAAATTTTCCTGACCAATTCACAAACTCATTATTACGAATTTGAAGTAAGAGATCTAATTTCTCAATAAAGAGATCATCATAGTCCTTAAAATCAAAACCAAATAAAGGAAATGCCTCAGAGAAAGAACCTCTGCCCGCAACCATTTCAGCTCTTCCTTTTGAAATTAGATCAAGAGTAGACAAACTTTGAAAAGTTCGCACAGGGTCTGAAGCACTTAAAACAGTCACAGCACTGATCAACTTAATTTTTTCAGTTTTTGCCGCTGCCGCTGAGAGAATATTAAATGGGGAGGAATCAAGAAACTCTTGACGATGATGCTCTCCTATTCCAAAAGTGTGGAGACCTACTTGATCAGCAAATTGAATGCGTTCAAGAAGTTCATTAATGGCTTCAGCGCCATCATGTTCGCCTTCTCTTAAGCCAGCAAAACTATCTATTCCAATTTCCATTTTTTTGTCTAAAAGATTTAGTTAAAATACGAATAATCTATAGTTTAGTTTAAATGAAAGAAATTAAAGTCTTATCTCGATCAAGCTTTCTTGCTCAAATACAAACTCATTTAGCCATTAAAAAAATTAAAACTATTTTCAAAGGTCCAATATCTATCCAATACACTGAGTCAATTGGGGATACAGATTCTTCTTCAAAGTCATGGGAAAAACATGGTTTTGGAGTTTTTACTAACTCTCTCAGCAAACAACTTCATTTAAATAAAACTGATTTAGTTGTTCATTCCTTTAAAGACCTTCCTGTCAAACATTCAAAAAAATCCAAATTTATTTGCTTGAATCGAGACGATCCTCGTGATGTTTTATTGATCAAAAAAAAATCAATTCACCGATCTTCTCTCACAATCGCCACATCCTCGCCAAGGAGAAGATTTTATCTCCGCCATTTGCGTGAATTTTTACCAAACAAAAAATTTAAATCGAATAGCATTCGTGGAAATATTACCACTCGATTAGAAAAAATAATTTTATCAAACAAACATGATGGAGTTTTTATGGCAAAAGCTGCAATTGATCGTGTTTTTCAATTTGGTCAGAAAATTAATAATAAAGAATTTCAAAAATTTAGAAAATATTTTAATCAGTTTGAGTATATCATTTTACCTTTATCCAATTTTCCAGCTGCCGCAGCACAAGGATGTATTGCTTTAGAGTACTCAGCTAAAAATAGAAAATTAGATAATATTCTACAATCAATCAATGACCTTCATTCTTTTCATCAAGCTCAGTTAGAGAGGAAATTTTTATCGCGATGGGGTGGAGGATGTGCTTTAGATATTGGTGTGACGGTTGAAAGTTTTTTAGATCAACAAATTCTTTTTGCTAGAGGAAAAGATGAACATACTAAAAAATATTTTCATGAAAAAAAATACTTATCAAAACCTAGAACTAAAAAAGTAAAGTATATTTTCCCTGCTAATCTTAAAAATTATAAAATGTTTAATCGGGAGCCATTACCCCTAAAAAAAGACCTCTCTCATAAACATATTCTTGCAACAAGAACAGAAAATTTGCCTAAATCAAAGATTTCTAAAGCCGCATTTTTGGGAACTGCTGGGGTAACAAGCTGGCGAAAATTTAATAAAACTGGAGTCAAGGTCAACTATAGCTTTGATGGTTTTGGGGAAAAATATCGACCTATTGAAAGCTATTATATTCAATCCAAATTAAAACCTATTAAACTGACTTATGAAAAAAATAAGTTATCTACTTCCTTTCAGCCTTTTGCCCATTATAAATTAATTCCTTCATTAAATGAGCAGACTATTGATAATCTTTTTCTAGCAGAAAGTTTTTATTGGATGAGTTATTCAGCCTTTAAATTGGCCATTCAACTTCGTCCAGACATCTTAAATAAAAAGAACTCTTGTGGGCCAGGTAATACTTATCGAGAAATATCTAAAATTATTCCTAAAAAACAATTAAATGTATATCTTAGCTATGAAGATTTTAAAAAATACGAACTTAAATGAAATCCTATTTCCCTATAAAGAAAACAAATAAACTCTCAAAACAAATGTTAATTCAACCGATGTTTGTTGATCAAAGGATTAAATCTTCAAAAAAAATTAAAGGCTTAGGAGAAAACTATAGTTGGCCTCAATCCACTATCCTTAAAGCGGTTGAAAAAGACTTAAAAAAAGGTTTGCGTAATTTTCTTTTCTTTATAGTACCGAAAGAAAAGCAAAAACTGCCAGAAGATTTTAGTTTTCATTATGAGGTTATTCGATCATTAAAAACACAGTTTAAAAAAGATCTCACATTGTTGATCGATACTTGCTTATGTTCTATTACTCCAGATGGTCATTGTGGTATATCTCATAGTAAAAAAATTAATTTACAAGAAACTCACTATGCTTTGGGATTAGCTGCAAATACTTATCTAGAAGCAGGGGCAGATATTATTGCTCCGAGTGATATGATGAAAGATACAACCAAGTATTTAAGAAAAATATTTAATGAAAATAATTTTAATGCTGCTCAGATAATGAGCTATTCCTCTAAATTCAAAAGTGGATTTTATGGTCCATTTCGTGAGGCTGCTAATTCAACGCCTAAAGGCTATGACCGATCCTCTTATCAACTTCCAGTCAATGATCGATCTAAAGCTATTCAAAGTTCAATTATTAATGCTGCTCAAGGAGCTAATTATTTAATGGTGAAGCCCGGAATGACTTCAATTGATTTAATTCAAGAAATTAAGGCGGAAACCTTACTTCCTACAGGGGCCTATCAAGTCAGTGGAGAATTCGCGAGTTTAAAATTATTAGACTCCCAAGGGCTGGGTAAATACCCTGATTTATTAATGGAGTCTTTGAATGTGTTTAGTCGCGCTAAGGCAGATTACATCATCACCTATGGAGCTAGAGATATTGTCTCACATTTATAATCAATCATTCAGCAATGCTCTTCAAAAAGTAGATCAAGCTGTTCCCCCTATTTGGATGATGCGCCAAGCTGGTCGGTATCATAATCACTATCAACAACTCAAACAAAAATATACTTTTGAACAGCTATGTCGTGAGCCTGAACTAGCTTGTGAAGTAACATTAGGTCCTATTCAAGAATTTGATTTTGATGCTGCCATTCTGTTTAGCGATATACTTTTCCCACTTGATTTTTTAGGTATGGGACTATCTTTTAGTCCTGGTCCAGTCTTTGAGAAAAATTTATCTAGATCGATGCTCGATAATATTCACTTAGATGCCTTTGAAGAATACATTCAATTCCAGCACCTAGCTCTTCAAAATATTCGCTCATCTCTTCCTCAAAATAAATCTCTCATTGGGTTTACAGGGGGTCCTATCACTTTATACCACTTTGCAGTTCGCAATAATCCAATTACTGATAATTTATTAATTGAAGCCCTACCAGTATTAGAAAAGATTTTAAAAAAAAATATTGATATCCAATTTCAAAATGACATTGATCTATTAATGATCTTTGACACTGAGGCTAATCAGTTAACGGATAAAGAGTTCGAGGAATATTGTCTTCCCTTTATCGAACAAATAGCTGATCAATATCCTAATCGTATTGGTTATTTCACGAAAAATATTTCTCACTCTAAGTTTGAACTTCTTAAAGGAATATCAAATTTACAATTAACTGTTCTTGGAACACAGCATAATATTTTTAAGGAACTTTCTCAAACCCACCTATCCTTACAGGGTAATTTTTCCAATGAACTTTTAGCTATTCCTGAAAAATCTGATTTTCTAATGGCACTTAACGAATACATTGATTTATGTCAATCCTTTGATGTCAGTCAACGCTCTGGCTGGATTGCAAGCTTAGATCATGGAGTGCAAAAGATCACACCTGAGACCAATATTCACCTTTTTATCGAACAAATAAGAACTAAATTAGCCTAAAAAACGTACCTTTTTTCAATGGCAAACTTCAAAGGCAACGAGCTGTATATCCACGGATCTGGTTTAAAAACAGGTATCCTTTTGACAAATTTAGGAACGCCAGATGAACCAACAGCTCCTTCTTTGAAAACATACCTCCGACAATTCTTAAGTGATGAGAGGGTAATCGAAACTCCAAAACCAATTTGGTGGTTAATTTTAAATGGTATAGTTCTTCGCACAAGGCCCGCTAAATCTGCAAAGGCCTATCAATCAGTTTGGACAGATGATGGTTCACCTTTATTGCTTTACACAAAAAAACAAAAAAACCTCATCAAAGAGAAATTAGAAAAAAAATATTCCAATCTAGTTTTTGATATTGGGATGAGATATGGCAATCCTAGTATTGCAGAAGGTTTAAATAATCTAAGAAAACAAAATTGTGATCGCATTATTGTTCTTCCCCTTTACCCTCAATATTGTGCCGCTACAACGGGTTCAACTTTTGACGCAGTTGCCTTAGAGCTTCAAAAATGGCGTTGGGTTCCTTCGTTAAGATTTATTGGAAGTTATTATGATCAACCTCTCTATATTCAAGCACTGAAAAATAGTATTGAAGAATTTTGGAGTAAAAATGATAAACCAAAAAAACTACTTTTTAGTTACCACGGAATTCCAAAAAAATATTTAGACAAAGGAGACCCCTATCACTGCTTCTGTAGGAAAACAACACGACTAGTTGCAGAGTCCATGAACTTACCTGAAGATAGTTATATGACAACTTTTCAATCAAGGTTTGGTCCTGCAGAGTGGCTACAACCTTATACTGATAAGACAATTGAAAGTTTAGCTAAAGAAGGTACCGATGATATCCATGTTATTAGCCCTGCCTTTTCTTCTGATTGCCTAGAGACCATTGAAGAACTAAATGAAGAAAATAGAGAAATTTTTATGGAAAATGGTGGGAAAAAATTTGGATATATCCCCTGTCTTAATGATCGAGATGATCATATACTCCTCCTAACTTCGTTATTGGAAAACGAATTGCATGGATGGGTATGAGCGAACAAGTACAAAATCAACAAAAACAAGCTGAAAAATGGTTTAAAGAACTACGTAATCAAATGGTTGGCGCTATCCAAAAAGTTGATGGTTCAACTTTTCAGGAAAATGAATGGCAAAGACCTGGAGGAGGAGGTGGATTAATGTCTATTCTTAAGGGCGAGATTTTTGAAAAAGTTGGTGTGAATATTTCTACAGTACATGGTGAATTTAGTGAAGAATTTAGAGGTAATATGCCGGGGACTGAGGAAGATCCAAGTTTTTGGGCTAGTGGCATTTCCGTCGTGGCTCACATGAAAAATCCTAAAATTGCAGCTGCTCATTTCAATACTCGCTATATTACCACAAAAGGAAAACAGTGGTTTGGCGGAGGATGTGATTTAACACCTGCTATTCCAGAAGATAAAGAAACTGAAAATTTTCATGAGGGCTTAAAAAGAACATGCGACCCTCATGATAAAGAATATTACGAAAAATTTAAAAAACAATGTGATGAATACTTTTATTTGAAACATCGAAAAGAGCCGAGGGGAGTTGGAGGAGTTTTTTTCGACTATATTAGTAATAATTTTGAAAAAGATTTATTTTTTATTAAAGACATTGGTCAGTATTTTATTAACTTCATTATCGATAATGTAAATCGAAAGAAAGATTTTGATTACAACAAAGATGATTTAAGAACCCTATCTCAAAAAAGATCTCGTTATGTGGAATTTAATCTATTATATGACCGGGGAACTTTATTTGGTTTAAAAACAGGTGGTAATATTGATGCCATACTTATGTCAATGCCTCCAGAGGCAAAATGGAATTAAACAATGTATGAGACATTAAAAATACTTCATATTATTTCTTTTGTCTCTTGGTTTGCAGGACTCTTTTATCTACCAAGATTATTTGTTTACCACATTGAAAATAACACCAATAAAGAAATGAATGAAGTTTTTCAAAAAATGGAATACAAGCTTCTTCGAATTATCATGAATCCAGCCATGATCTTAACTTGGGTTTTTGGCTTGGGGTTAATTCACTATGTTGGTTTTGCTTGGTGGTTGATTTTGAAGTTAATATTAGTCGCTATTTTAACTTGGTTTCACATGTACTTAGCAAAAATCAGAAAAAACTTAGAGCATAATTACAGAGATTATACCTCGAGATATTTACGAATAATCAATGAAGTTCCAACTATCCTTCTTGTCTTAATTGTTATACTTGTAGTAGTGAAACCTTTTTAATTTATGGATCTCACACAGGGTAATATTCGAAAGCAGTTGATAAGCATGGCCGTGCCAGCTGGTATTGGGATGCTTTTTTACACGCTTTATAATGTCGTTGATACATTTTACGCTGGTCTTATTAGCACCGAGGCTTTAGCAGGTCTTGCCATTTCTTTCCCCGTCTATTTCATACTGTTAGCTTTTGCAGTAGGTTTTGGACAAGGAACAACAGCGTTAGTTTCAAACTTACTAGGAGCAAAAAAAGAAGAAGATGCTGTTTACATATACATTCAATCTTTAACGATTTCTCTAATTCTTTCAGTTTTAATTGGATATATCACCTATAAAATTTCAGAACCTGTTTTTATATTTTTTGGAGCTAGTGATCTTTTTTTGGAAAATGGTCTTCGCTATATGCAAACTCTAGCATATGGTGCTCCTTTTTTTATTTTTGCCAATGTCATCAACTCTTTTTTATATGCACAAGGTGATACAAAAAAAAATAGAAATGCTCTTATTATTGGTTTTATCATAAATTTGATCTTTAACCCTATTCTGTCTTTAGGTATTGGTCCTTTCCCTGCCTTGGGAACAATGGGCATTGCAATTGCCACCATTCTTTGCCAAATATTTAATGTCATTTATTTAGGATATTTTGTTCTTAAAAGTCCTTTGTCCAAAAAATTTCAATTTAGCTACTGTAAACTCCAAATTAAGATGGCTATTGATATTTTCAAGCAGGCTCTTCCAGCAAGTATGAACATGTTACTTATTGGAATAGGTTTTTTTATTATTCAAAAATATGTGACAGGTTATGGAGCAAGTGCTAGTGCCGGATATGGTATAGCTTTAAGAATAGAACAAATTATCCTTTTACCTGCTATTGGTCTTAATACAGCAATGTTAAGTATGACAGGCCAAAACTATGGGGCTAAAAATTTTGACAGAATTTATGAGGCCTTTGTTACTTCGCTTAAATTAGCTTTATTACTAATGGTCTTTGGCTCAGCCATTCTCTTTCTCGCAGGTGAACAAATGGCATATTTATTCACTCGAGATACTGAAGTAATTAAAATAGCTGGAAGCTATTTATTCATGGCTGCGTTTCTTACTTTTGTTTATCAGGTGATTCATCAAAGCGGCTCAGTTCTATCGGGTATGAAAAAGCCTACAATTAATGCTTTTTATACTCTCTTAAGACTCGCAATTATTCCTCCCTTTACTTTTTACTTTTTTTCTCAAACTTTAGGGCTTGGGTTGAATGGTATCTGGTGGGCTATCCTTTGCAGTAATATCATCGCCGCCTTCTTAATTTTCTTTCATATGCGATATTTAATTAAAAAAGAGGGATTAGCTCTTAAGACTAATCCTGTTACTTAATTTCAAATTTCTTCTCTAATTTACGGACAAAAAAAGAGGCTATTAAGATTAAGACTAGATATTCTAAAACTAAGAATGAGTAAATTTCCAAAGGACGATACGTAGTAACTATTAATTCATTAGCTCTTCTTGTAAGATCTCCTAAACCTATAACTGATATAAGTGAGCTCATTTTCAAAATATAGATACCCTGATTCATTAGTGCAGGTGTGATAATTCTAATCGCTTGAGGTAAAGTCACTTTTAAAAAAACCAAACTAGGTTTAAGACCTAGAGATCGTGCAGCTTCGATTTGACCTTTTTTAATTGCCTGAATGCCTGATCGATAAATTTCAGAGATGAAAGCTGACTCATGCAAAACTAGAGTAATGACACCAGCAACAAAGGGATTAAAAGATAAGCCACCACCAAATATGGATGGTAAACCATAATAAATCCAGAGCAAAAGAACCAATACTGGTATTGCTCTAAAAATTTCTACATATATAAGATTTATTGATCGAATAGATTTTTTTGAACTGAAGTTGGGAAGAGTTACTATAAGCCCTAGTATCGCCGCTAAAATTAAACTGACTAATGATATCCAAATTGTAGTCCAAAGTCCTCCAATTAAAAACTCAATGTTAGATGACCCTTGGGGATGAAAAGGATTAATAGAAAACCATGCAAAATTATATGTTCCAGCACAGCTAGTTAAAAAAAAAGCCGAAAATAAAAGAGTAAATCTTTTCATTAATAATCAATAAAATAGCGGAAGTAGGTTAGAAAACCAGATCTAACTCAGGTCTTTTAAATCTTCTAAGTGTTTACTAAGAGCGCTAGTGGATAATTGAATTTCGTAAATGAACATTAAAATTGCGATAGCAAATATTAAAACACCAAGACCAAAGGAGTTTAATGCCAACTGGTATTCCTCTAAATAACTAGCAAAGATACTAAAAAGATTACAAAGGAAACTTAGCCCTGATAGAGTTTGTACAGATCTAACTAAATTTAAACGCTTTGTTAATATTAGAATTTGATCAAAATAATGCCCTGCGGTTTTTTTGGAGTGTTTATTAAGTACGATTAAATCATGAATTTTTCTAATTAAGGAAGCAAGAGAAGTGTATCTGTTTCCAAATGAGATCATCATTAATGGAATTGCAGGGAAGAGTAATGCTGGATAAAGTGTAGTGAAGTTACTCATGTTTGAAGTTAAAAGAGAAGAGCGGTCAGTTATCTTTTTAGGAGGGAATAGCTGAGAATCTTATGTTAAACTTAATAAAATTTGTTATTTCCACTCTTCTCAATATGTAATCTACTAAAATTATTTAAAATGAGTATTGCCAAGTTTGCACAATAAGTATGCGCAAGTTAAATACCATTAGCTTATTAATTTTTTAGACAGTAAAGTATTTTTTATGAATCTACAAAAATCATTAGAGTGGTTTGGTGTGATTACAGCTATTGTTTACTCATTGTTAGTCGCATTCAATATAGGTGCTGAGTTTTTAGGTTTTACATTACTTTTAATATCTGCGATAGCTATTGGAGTCTGGGCCTATCTAGGAAAACACAAAGGGATTTTATTTTTACAATTCTTTTATGCTAGTGCAGGAATTATTGGAATGATTAGATGGTTTTAGAAAAACTCTGAAAAAACTAGAAAGATAACTAAACCAATCAGGTAGATAATGATAATAACATTAGCAATATTCCAGATTTTTTTATTTAGAAAATAACGCCTAAGAAAATATCCCATATAACCAATAAAATAAAAAAAGAGAAAAGAAGCCAAGGTAGCGCCTAATCCAAATAAAATTTTTTGATTTAAGAAATCAAAAGATTTAGAGAGATTACCTAAAATAAAAACTGTATCAGAATACACATGGGGATTTAAAAAGGTGAAGCCTAATGTTTGAGCTATTATGGCTGATTTAGGAATAGCTTCTTTTGAAGTATTTACCTCTAATGGTGTATGAAATGATTTAATTTTTCCCCATATAAAATGCAGTAAAAATGCAATTAGGGCTAAATTGAGAAACAAAGTTACTTTAGTGGTCATTATTGATTGGATTGAATAAAAAATAAAAATACCCAGAAAAATTAATAAAAAATCACTCAATGCGCAGATTGTGGTGACCAGAAATATATGATTTTTCTTAATACCTTGTTCGATAACAAAAAGATTTTGAGCTCCAATAGCCAGAATGAAGCTCAGGCCAGTAGTAAAACCAAATAGAAATTCGCTCATGACAATTTTGCACAGTTTATAGACTTTACTCTTAAAATCTATTTAGTAAGTTTCCCTTATGAGAGTATTTATAGGAGCCGTTTTCTTTGCTTTGTTTTTTATTTATGTTGTAACTGAAGGTTTCACAAAAATCAGTCTACCTCTATAAATCTTCTTTTTTTATCAGTCTTCCATTCATCACTAAATCTCAAGGTTCCCATATGCATAGGAATATCTTGCTTTACAATTAAATTTTCTTCATCAAAGTTATAGAAGGCTTCATGCAAATAACGAAATTCTAATAAATGATTGAGGATGCCGTAGTTGATATCTTTAATTATTGTGGGATCGACGTTTTGATTAGTGATAAAGACATAATCTTCACCAGCTGGAAAATATAAAATAGATCTTATCGCAAGATTTGAGGGTCTATTTGCAAGGTCTGCTTTCTTGATAATGGCATATTGAAATTGGTTTTGTTCAATTTTTTTTATTATTTCATCAACGCTATCGTCTAAGCGCGTGAAACAGTCAAGGGTGTTGGATCCGCCAAAACTATGAGATATTCTTAACTCACGATCAAGTAATTTACAGACACTTTTTGCCAAAACATATTCCATTGTAATGGGAGATTTAACTAAAATTGTCAGAGATAAATCTTGAGTTAGCGCGATCACAGTATTGAATTTAAATATGAAAATACAAATCAGAATAATAAGTGATTTGAAATACATAGATTACTTTTAACATAAAACACTCTAAATTAATTCGAGATTTATTCACTATGCCAAGTTTCCCTATTATCGCTACGATTGCTTGTATTGCCTATGGAATTGAGAGTATTTTTGGTTTTGGGGGAACGATCATATTCCTTGGTCTTAGTGGGCTTTTTTTTGATTTTAATTCGTTGCTAAAACTAGCAATGATTGTAGGCCTCTCCTCTGGGCTAGCAGTATTAATTCAATCTTACAAACATCTATCTTGGCATCATTTAGTAAAAATTTTAGCTTATACTATCCCAGGTGCCTTAGTAGGAACGCTATTGATTTCTTCAATAACCTCTGAGTGGTTGATCAAATTTTTTGCGTTACTATTGATCGTATACGCTTGTTTTAATTTATTTTTACCAAATCTACTCATCCCAGAAATTCTCAAAAAAGCTCTGGTCATTTTGGGAGGTTTTATTCAAGGGGTGTACACCATAGGTGGTCCTTTTGTGTTAATGGGATACAAAGATCATTTTTCTTCAAAGCAAGAACTGCGATCTACAATGGCAGGCTACTTTTTTATTATCAATAGTCTTCGGGTAATATTTTATATTTTGTTGGGTGGAAGCTATTTAGAAATTGTATCTACTTACTATCCAATTGCTTTTATGGTGATGATTAGTGTTTGGTTAGGTTATCTGGTCCACAGAAAAATTTCAGAGCTTTTATTCAAAAAATTAATAATTATTGCTATTTTATTTATTGGAATAATAATTTTAGTTACAAAATGATTGATTGGCAGTCCTATGGACCTATTTATACAGTTGCTCCTGGAATAAAAAAAATTGGAGAATTGCCAATTATTGAATTTGATGAAGAAGAAAATCGTTATTTAAATTTAAAAAGAAAAGCAAAAGAGAATATATACTTTGACGAAATGTATACAACTGATCATGATCAGATCATTTGTAAAAAAATTCAATCTATCCTCTCCAAGGAATATCCTTCTAAACTGACATCCTTTAATAATTTTCAAGAATTGGGTTTTATTATTCAAGAAGATTTAGCAGTTTTTCATCGAAGTAATAAATTAATCGCTCTTCATGTCTCTTTTCCTTCAGTATGGGTGCCCAAAGAAAAAATTGGTTTAACCTTTGCTGCCATTCACCAGCCAGTTCCAGGGATGGAGTCTTTTCTTAAAAATGAGCAAAAGTATGTTTCCATGATGGTAGAAGCAACAACTCCTATTATTCGTTATGTGTGGGGAGAACATTATGGATATTTTCTTTGTAAAGAGGAACCCCTGCCCTCCTCTACTAAAGTTATGCATACCGAAAGACAAACTTTTGTCGGAATTCCTGAAGCGGACTTAGGGTTGTTTTTAATCAGAAAAAAAGTGATGCTCTATTCCGATACCTCAGATGATTTCAAAAAATGGTATCAAGGTCAAATAAAATCAATGAGCTTAGAGCAAAAAGCATACAAGACAAAAGATGGGTAAGTCGATACTACTGATCGAAAAAAAATATTTTTTTTAAAATAATCAGTTTTAAGTTTCCTGATTATCTTCAGGTGATGCATTAGGATTAGTTAAACGCTCTAATTCAGCCAATTCTTCAGCTTCTTTTTTAGCTTCTCTCTTAGCCTTTTTAGCTGCTAACTTCTCTTGGCGTTTGCGTTCTTTTTCCATCGCACGCTCACCCGCTTTAGATTTATAGTCAAAATGAAGTCCCATAACAAAATTATAGCATATAAAATATAAGACTAAAGTTTCTGATTAAATTTTTTATGTCAAAGTTCTTTTTATTAGAGATAGCCAATTTTGATGACAAAGTTTTTTCATTAAATCTTCACTAAAACCTTGCTTGAGCATTAATTTAATTAAAAGTGTCATCCCCAAGACACTTGATAGGTTCTTCGGCATCATGGCGCCATCAAAATCTGAGCCAAATCCAACATATTCTTCTCCCAGATAATCAATAAAATATTTAAAGTGATCGACTATTAGTTGAATATCTGTTTCCGCAATCATTTTCCCATCAGGTCTTAAAAAAGCTGGAGCAAAATTTACTCCAACCATTCCTTTAGTCTCTTTAATCGCATCAAGTTGTTTATTCGTTAAGTTTCTAGTATGAGGACATAGTTGATGGGCATTGCTATGAGTTGCCACTAAAGGATTATGAGAGTATTTGGCTATATCCCAAAAACCTTTTTCATTTAAATGAGAATTATCAACTATGATTTTTAAATCATTACAATGTTTGATTAACTCTACTCCTTTGCTTGTAAGTCCTTTTCCTGTATCAGGTGAATGTGGAAAGGCAAAAGGTACTCCTTCTCCAAAAATAGTTGGACGCGACCATACGGGCCCGATCGAACGAAGGCCTGATCGATAAAGGGTCTCTAAATTATAAAAATTATCATCAATACACTCTGCCCCCTCAATGTGCATTAGAATAGAGAGACTTCTTTGGTGAAAGCTTTTTTCCAAATCTGAGCCAGAAAGACAGATTTTAACTTTTCCTTGAGAGTGTTTTTCGATTTGAGATAAAAGAGATATTTTTCTTATTACAATAGGTAGGGCTTGATCGCTTCCGATTAAGTCAGGTAATGGAAGAGAATATTCATCTTTTTCCATATCGTCATAGCGGATAGGTTTATCACTGGTGCTAACTTCAGCCTCAGGTGAAGGAACATAAATTGCAAAAAACCCCCCTCTAAAATCTACTTCTTCCATTCTAGGTAAATCTAAATGACCCTCATTATCTCCTAAGAGGAAATCTTCATGAGCATTGATTTTATTTTTTAAAAATAAACGAAAGAGGACATCGTTATGGCCATCAAAAATGGAATAATTCATTTAAATTTCATAATAACATTTTGTAGTTGTGACCATATAGGAAAAGTTTAATGTTCGCTCGATGGATTTGGCGACTTTTTTATCATTAGCTGGAGCAGCTTTTGTTTTTGGAATCTCTCCGGGTCCAGGAACTTTAGCCGCCCTTTCTGTCTCCACTTCCCAAGGACTACGCTCCGGTTTAATTTTAGGAGCTGGGGAAGCTGTTGGTGGGTCTGCTATTTACTTTGTACCAATTTTTTTTTGTAAATCTGTCATCAATTGCCTTATCGAACTTGGGTAATATAATTGATCTAAATTTTCTAGAGTTTGCTTTTTTAATAAAACTAGACATATAACTTATATCATGAGTTCCTGGCACACCTCTTGTTAATAATAATGGATGAATTTTCTTGGATAATTTTATTCTATCTTTCTTTTATTCCTCTTTTTTTAGACCTATCAAATATTAGTTTGATGACAGGTATTCAAATTATTCTCACTGTTTATTTTAGCGTTTTTGCTTCTTTGGTAGTTGTTTGCGGAGCGGGAAATCAAATTAAGTCTTGGGTAACAAAACCTTCAGCTGCTAAAAGATTAAATCAAATTACAGGCAGTGTGATGGTTTTGGTCGGATTATTGCTTGTGGTCTCATAAAGAGACATTAGCTGTTCTATATTAGCAAAAGTAAATTTTCCAATTGAGCATATATATATGTTTGAAAGGAAATAAAAAATGAACAAATCTTATGCATTCACAGGAAGATCAATCAAGTTTTGGCTTGGTCTTTTTGACTTTATTACAAATACAAAAGAAGATGGAATTGAGAACTTTTGCAAAACTGAATATGGCACTGATTGGCAGTGGGCATATTCTCACTATCAAAAGAATAAATCATTCCCATCACCGTTAAAACAAGCTGCTTAATGAATAGTATTTTCAAAACTCTTCAACAAGTGATCCTGATTAAAAAGGAGAAAGACTCCAAAGTTCTCAATCGAGATGAATTATATCTTGCAGGGTCAGCAGACTTGTTCGATTTAGAGCGTCGACAAAAAGAGATCGATACTCGTTTTACAAGAAAATTTTAAAGAGCCCTTTTCTGAAAAGAAAGGGCCTTTAGCCCAATAGCCAGATCTCCACAGCCACAAATATAAATAATCCAGAAAAGATTAAATTTACGATATTTTTAGGTCTACTAAAGTAATTTGAAAATTTCTTCAACCCAAAAAAATGGCCTATAATAGAGTAATTCATTGCCGAAATAAAAAAAGACCCAATCGAAAAAATCAAAGCTATTTGAAAGGTTAAATTCTCACTGAATTTGATTGTTGCTAAGGCTGACCAAAAAGCAAAAGCCTTGGGATTAGTGTAGGCAACGATGATAGCTTTTCGCATACTGTAGAAGAAGTTTTTTTCATTAGTCGACTTAATTAATTCATTTTGAGAGTTGAAGTATTGCTTTCCTATTTGGTAAGCCAGATAGAGCATGTAAGCACTAGCCAATACTTTTAGAGCATAAAAACCCCAACCCATTAATTGAGAGATTAAAAAGGATATTCCGGTAGTAGCTAATAGACACCAAGTAAAAGATCCAACAGCAGTTCCTATAGCGGCCCCCCAAATTTGATATTTATTTCCACCCATGCCCACTGAGGCAACAAAAAAAGTATTTGGTCCTGGAAGGAAAACTGCAAAATAAAATACAATCCAGCCCGAAAGAAGAGCTAAAAATATTTCATGCATCTAAAAAAGATTTTTAGTGATTTAAAATTTGGCTTAGGAAAAGTTTTGTTCTGTCGCTTTTTGGGTTATTAAAGAATTCGTCTGGTTTTGCTTGCTCTACTATACGCCCTTCATCCATAAATATCATTTGATCAGCTACGGTTTTTGCAAAACCCATTTCGTGAGTCACCACCAGCATAGTCATACCTTCTTCCGCTAATTGGATCATCACATCTAAAACCTCTTTAATCATTTCAGGATCAAGAGCCGAGGTAGGCTCATCAAATAGCATGATATCTGGATTCATCGCTAGAGATCTAGCAATAGCAACACGCTGTTGCTGACCGCCTGATAATTGCCCAGGAAACTTTT
>LUMQ01000520.1_pt1 | contig 19866 bp, 17 predicted proteins | sample 729621 | NCBI WGS metagenome assembly LUMQ01 (sample SAMN03860259, study PRJNA289734) | marine metagenome | biome: seawater column; feature: ocean; material: water; isolation source: Red Sea water column Station 12 - depth 25m | place: Saudi Arabia: Red Sea | collected 2011-10-15 | depth 25 m | reverse complement strand
CAATAAGGAAGTTTATGACAGGCGCATAAAGCCTCTTATAAATGGATGGTTTTCCAGATACACTAAGGCTGAGCTCGAAACTATGCTCTCCGATAAAGTTCCGTTAAGCCCAATCAAGGGAATTGGTGAAGTTGTTTCTGATCCTCAATTAATAGACCGCAAAATGATTCTTGATATGCCTGTACTAAACGAGGTTGTTAAAGTCTTTGGCAATCCAATAAAGCTTTCGAATATGGCCGAAACCGAAATTAGAAGAGCACCAAAGCTTGGAGAAGATAATATAGCTATTTTAAAAGAAATGCTTGGATTGAATAATGAACAAATAGAGGCACTTAGGGACTCCGGAGCGATTTGACAACGGCTTAGCTGATTAATGTTTTGAGAATTATTAATCTTCCTATCTGATTAAAAATTTAGTTTTCGTTCTCAAAAAAAAGATTAAAATTGGATACATTAGCACTTGGAGATTAAGACATGAAAGATGGAGTTACTGATTTAGAAAAAAAAATTCCCTCCAATGAGGAACATGAGAATTTTCAAACTTTTGAAAAAATTGTTAACCGAGAAACAACAAAAGCTGATGCACCGCTTGCTATAGAAATTAAGAATAATATTCCAATCTATTCTGGGCAGTTAGTCAGAGGCTGCGAAAATTTATTTGAGAGAAAACAGGAATTACTAACTGAGTGGTCTAGCGTATTCGAAAGCGGTGCGGGAATAATTGCGATTTCAAATGCTATCGAAAAACATAGCAACGACTAATTTTGAAGAAATAATAAACTCTGAAAAATTAAATGGGAATGTAGGCGATCACTTTGCTAAACCAGGAGCGAACGATAGAATATGGAATTCACTCCAAAAGCACTGTATGAAGGACCCACAAAACTTTATAGATTACTATTGCTCAGAAGCCATCGCGTTAGCTTCAGAAGCTTGGCTTGGCCCCAATTACCAAGTAACGGCACAAGTCAATAGAGTGAATCCTGGTGGAAAAGCTCAAAATGCTCATAGAGACTATCACTTAGGATTTATGTCAGGTGAACAATCTGCCAGTTGGCCTCTACATGTACATGCAATGTCACCTTACCTTACACTTCAAGGCGCAATTGCGCACTGCGACATGAGTATTGAAAGTGGGCCTACGCTCTTACTACCGTACTCCCAATTATATAGAAGGGGCTATATTGACTTTTCTAATGAGAAGTATCAAAAATTCTTCGATAAAAATGCTGTTCAGATTGAAATGACAAAGGGAGATGCTGTGTTCTTTAATCCTGCTGTTATGCATGGAGCAGGAAATAATAAAACTAAATCAGTAAAAAGAATGGCCAATCTACTCCAAATATCATCAGCATTTGGAAGAGCAATGGAAACCATTGATAGGAAAACTATGGCTAAGACACTATACCCTCGGTTATTAGAATTAGTTATGAAAAAAAAGATGCCTTTCAGGCTAATCGAGAATGTTGTGGGAGCAAGTTCGGAAGGCTATTCATTTCCAACGAATTTAGATTTAGATCCTCCCATAGACGGAATGGCGCCAAAAACCCAAGCTATGATTATCATTGAGTCATTAAAAGCTGAAAAAGAACCAACTTTTGTCTTTGAAGAATTGAATTTACTTGATATTCGACAATCTTCGTAAAGAGATTTTGATAATATGAAGCGAATAAAATTTGCAATTTTAGGAATGGGCAGAATTGGTAAAGTTCACGCTGATACAATTCAAGCAAACTCCAACGCTGAGCTTGCTGCTATACACGATCCAATAAATAATGAAATTAATAGACTTCAAAAAAGGTATTCGTGTCAACAAATGTCACTTGATGACATTACTAATAATGATCAAATTAAGGGTATTCTTATCTGCACTCCCACTGATACACATGTCGATCTTATAAAAAGATTTCTTTATACTAAAAAAGCTGTGTTCTGCGAAAAACCTCTTGATCTAAATTTAAGAAAAGTTAAGAAACTCGTTCAATTAGTTAGCGAATCCAAATCTCAAGTAATGCTCGGGTTTAATAGAAGATTTGACCCTCATTTCGCAAAATTGAAAGCACATTTAACCAAAAAAGAGATTGGGGTTATTGAGCAAATCACCATAACATCAAGAGACCCAAATCCGCCAACAATTGAATATATTAAACAATCTGGTGGTATATTTAAAGATATGGCTATCCATGATCTCGATATGGCTGTCTTCTTAGCTGATGAGAAAATACATTCTATCACCGCTTTAGGATCCAATTTTGTAAGCAAAAAAATTGAGCAAGCCGGTGATTACGATACTGCCACTATTTTAATGAGAACCATTTCTGGAAAGCAGATTTCAATAATTAACTCACGAAGGGCGACATATGGTTATGATCAAAGAGTCGAGGTTCATGGGTCGAAAGGAAGTTTAAAAGTTAACAATCCCACTCTCTCGGAGATAGAACTAGCAAAGGAAGCTGGAACAACTAAAGATAGGTTGCACCACTTTTTTATGACAAGGTACATAGACGCTTACAAAAATCAAATCGACTACTTTGTTGACTGTATAAAAAAACGGTCAATGCCTAAACCTGACAGTTATGATGGTTATTACGCACTGTACTTAGCCGAAAATGCTCTTAAATCTGCTAAAACAGGTAGAACAGTTTATTTGAGCTGATGTTAACTAAATCTTAATCCACTTTCCACTAAGTGCTGATCTATCTACAGCGTCCATTACTTTTTCTATTTCATATCCTGATTCAAAATTGGGCCAAGTCTCAGTATCGTGCTCTATTGCGAACAGGAGCATCTGTAGTTCACACATCTTGACATCCATAAATCCTAAACTGTGACCTCCATTAGGCAGAAAGGATTTATAAAAAGGATGATCAGGACCCGTTAAAATTGTTCTAAAGCCATCGGTGCTTTTCTTTTTTTGTCGTGTAAATAGTTTGATCTCGTTTAGTCTTTCCTGATCAAATATTATGGTGCCCTCGGTTCCATGTACCTCCCATGTAAGTCCACATTTTTTACCCCAAGTAACGCGACTGGCACCGATATGCCCATGTACCCCATTTTGGAAATGAATAAGAGCAGAGATCATGTCATCGTTATCAACGGTCTTAGTTTGTTTTCTATTAGTTGGATCCTTTCTTTTTAGGTGTACAATATTTATATCCCCTACTACTTTAGATATTGTCGATCCAACTAAAAAGTGCGCCACGCTTATAACGTGACTCAATATATCTCCATTTGCACCAGTACCAGACGCTTTTCTCGACATACGCCACGACCATGGTCTTTTTTTATCGGCCTCATTATCAACATCATAACGACAGAAAAAACCGGCAACGTCGCCAATGACACCAGTTTCTATTAACTCTCGTGCATGTAATACTGCTGGATTTTTTGTATAGTTGTAACCAATAATTGTTTTGCCTTTGCTCTTCTTAGATGCTGCAAGCATTTTCTTGCTATCGGGGAGATTACTAGACATAGGTTTTTCACACCACACACTTTTTCCCAACTTTAAAGCTGCAATCGCAATCTCGGCATGCGTGTCGTTCGGTGTGCAAACAGAAACTAGTTTTACTTCTGGATCGTTAACGACGTCTTGCCAGCTACTTGTATACCGTGAAAAGCCAAGGTCTGTTGCTCTTTGGCTGGCTCTCTTGGGGCTCAAGTCACAAACTATCTCTAGTCTTGGCCTCAATCCTGTTCCAAAAACTGAAGCAGATCCACTGTAGGCAACTGAATGGGCTTTCCCCATAAACCCCGTACCGATAACTCCTACACCAATACCTTTCATATGACTCTCCTAAGCAAATGACTAATAATTATTTTTTAGTGCGCTCCAAAAACATTTGTTTCCAATCTTGTGTCAAAATTTTATTACATTTCTTTTATAAGCACCACTTTTGATATTGATTTTGCGTTAATTTAATATTTAACTGTTCAAGGGACTGGATTCTCCAAGATTCTTGTCTTTTTAAATATAAATGGAGGAAAATTATTCATGAAAAAAATATTAGTTACATTGATAGCGCTAGTTCTATCAACTGGTGTTTCTTTTGGTGCAGATCATAAAGCAAACATAATCGTGGTAACTCACGGATCTGATACAGACGCCTTTTGGGGAGTTGTTAGAAATGGAGTTGAGGCTGCAAAGGCAGACACCGGTGCAGATGTTCAATACAGAAACCCACCAACTGGAGACTTAAACGAAATGGCATCTTTGATTGAAGCTGCTATTGCTCAGAAGCCAGATGGTATTGTCGTGTCAATACCTGCACCAGATATTTTAGGTGGACCAATTAAGGCAGCTGTTGCAGCAGGAATTCCAGTTATATCAATGAATTCTGGAGCCGGCGTTTCAAAAAGCTTAGGTGCTGTAATGCACGTTGGACAACCTGAATATGAAGCTGGTCTAGGTGGCGGCGAAAAAAGCAAAGGGTTGGGTGGAAAGAACTCAGTTTGCTTTAACCACGAGCCAATGAATACAGCTCTTAAAGATAGATGCCAAGGTTTTGCTGACGGTATGGGTGAGAAGCTAAATATGGTTGAGGTTTCATCAGATTTCGATGATATCAAAAACACCGTTATCGCACATATGTCTTCCAATCCAGATACAGGAGCTATAATGGCCGTTGGTCCTACTGGTTGTGATCCAACTATAGCTGCTCTTAAGGAAATGGGTAAAGCTGGAAAAGTCGTTTTAGGTTGTTTTGACCTCGGACCAGCAATTGTGGATGGAATAATTGACGGTACAGTTAACTACGCCATCGACCAGCAGCAATTTTTGCAAGGCTATGTACCAGTGGTAGTACTACATCTAAATCATAGAAATGGTACTCTTCCAGGTAATTCAATTAACTCAGGTCCAGGTTTTGTGACAAAGGGAAATGTTGAATTAGTGAAGAAACTAGCAGGAAAAGAAAGATAAGAAGTATACCTCTTTCTTATTTATAACGGTCTGGCAAATCATAGCGATTTGCCAGATTTATTTTAGGGGGACAAATGGCATCTGATGAACGCATACGAGATATCGGATTAATCAGAAGATCTATATCTAGACCAGAGTTAGGGTCTGTTTTTGGTTTAATAATAATTGTCATTACTTTTATGACGCTTACCTCAATCAGTGGCACCTTTGGAGCAATGTGGCTAAATCCAATTGGAATCCAGGCATGGGTTGAGCTAGCAGCGTTTGTGGGCATCTTAGCTATCGGTGCCTCTCTTTTGATGATAGCAGGAGAGTTTGATCTCAGCATGGGAGCAAATATTGCTTTAGCTGGACATAGCTTTGCCATTTTTCTTTTATTTGGAGTGCCTATTGAGTTGGCGATCATTTTAACCTTTATAGAGCTGGCTTTTTTAGGATTTATCATTGGAGTAATTGTTGTTAGAACGGGACTTCCCAGCTTTATCGTAACTCTGGCATTTTGGTTTGCTAGTAGAGGGTTCGCAGTTTTTCTTAGCCAAACGTTTTTCAATCAATCTAGATTATCTGTGAAGGCAAATCTAAAACCACCCCCAGGAGGTGGAGAGGATCCTACACTGATTGATAACATTTTCGCATTTGACAAGGCTTTTGGGGTTCCCTTCGATGCCGAAGTTTATTACTTTATCATTCTTGTATTCATAGTTGCTTTCATTACCAATCGAACACCATATGGAAATTGGATCTATGCGTCTGGAGGTGACCCAGTGGCTGCAAGAGCTGTTGGTGTTCCAGTAGCAAGGGTGAAAATTAGCTTATTTATGATCTCGACCTCTCTTGCCTGTCTCTTAGGTATTTTAACCGTAATGACATCTGGTGCATCAGATCCCAAAGCAGGAGATTTTCGCGAGCTACATGCAATTGCAGCGGCGGTTATTGGCGGCTGTGCATTAACCGGCGGTTACGGCTCTGTCGTTGGAGCAGTTCTTGGGGCATTAATTTTTGCAATCGCAAGCCGAGGAATAAACTTTGTACCTTTTATCGACAATAACCTTTTTAGGGTGATGCTAGGAATGCTAATTTTAGGATCTGCTCTTTTAAACCAATTTTTGAGAGACAGGATAGTGAAAGGCTAAAGAGACTATGATCCCATCAATTGAATTTAGGGGTGTATCGAAGTTTTTTGGTAACATAATAGCGCTGAAGGATATATCATTTAAGGTTTTTAAGGGTGAGATAACGGCTTTATTAGGTGATAATGGTGCAGGTAAATCGACACTAATAAGTGAGGGCGACATACTGCTGAGCGGTGAGCCAGTGAATTTTAAGTCACCAAGACAGGCTGTGTCTGCTGGTATCGGTACAGTTTATCAGGACTTGGCGTTACAACCTTTGATGAGTGTGACTAGAAATTTCTTTCTAGGTAGAGAGATTACCAAAGGCTTATTTTTAAATATGCCTCTGATGAATACCATCACAAAAAAGGAAATGGCGAAACTGGGTATTGATGTAGCGGACCCAACACAACCGATAGGAACTATGTCAGGCGGTCAAAGACAGACACTAGCGATCGCTAGAGCTATTTATTTTGGAGCCAATGTTCTTATTCTGGATGAGCCAACTTCGGCCCTCGGACAAAAACAGCAGTTAGAAGTTTTAAGAACTATAAAAAAAGTAAAAGAGTTAGGTGACATAGCCATAATATTCATAACCCATAATGATATGCATGCTAAGCTTTTGGGAGATCGTTTTGCTTTTCTGAACAGAGGAAAAGTTTTGGCCGAGGGATCAAGAGACGAAATTGATATGAATAACCTTAGACCCTTGATGGCAGGTGGTGCAGAGTTAGAGAAACTTGAAACAGAATTCTCCGGAAGATAGCAGTGATTTAAAAGGAGAAAACATCAGCTTTTTGAAAGGCTTAAAAGTAAAATGGTTAATCAAAAAAATGATCTTGATGTAATAACAATTGGACGATCTTCAGTAGATTTATATGGAGGGCAAGTTGGAGGACGACTGGAAGACATGACGTCGTTCCAAAAATACATTGGGGGTAGTCCTACTAACATTAGCATCGGAGCATCAAGATTAGGTTTGAGATCTGCAGTCATTACAAGAGTAGGTGATGAGCATTTCGGGCGATTTATTACTGAGCAATTAACTAGAGAGGGTGTAAACACAGAGGGAATTATTATTGATAAGGAACGTTTGTCCGCTCTCGCTATTTTAGGAATTCGCGATAAGGAACAATTCCCTCTATTATTTTACCGTGAGAATTGTGCTGATATGGGCCTCACAAAGAATGAAATTGATCCAGATTTTATTAAACGCTCAAAATGTGTTGTTGTAACCGGTACCCACTTTAGCTCGAAGCAAGTATCAGAAGCTTCGTTCCAAGCAATTAACTATGCAAAAAATAATAATGTGCTTGTCGGGTTTGATATTGATTATCGTCCGAACCTCTGGTCCCTAGGCGGTCATGGTGATGGTGAGAGCAGGTTCGAAGAAAGTAAGGTCGTAACAAGTCATGTTCAAAAAATCATAAGCCACTGTGATCTTATTGTAGGAACGGAAGAAGAATGGCATATAGCTGGAGGAACTCAAGACACATTAAAGGCGCTTCGAATCTGTCGTGAACTAACGCAAGCTATAATAGTCTGTAAAAGGGGCGCCATGGGGTGCACCGTTTTCCCCGATGCTATAATTAACTGGGATTCAGGTATTTCTGTAAAAGTTAATAAAATTGAGATATTTAATGTCCTGGGTGCTGGTGATGGCTTTATGGCAGGTTTTTTATATGGTTGGTTAAATGACCAGTCGTTGGAATTATGCGCGAAGTATGCCAATGCATGTGGTGCTTTAGCAGTCTCTAGACATGGATGTGCACCAGCTTATCCATCTAAAATAGAGTTAGAACACTACCTCAAAAATGGTAGCCAGCACTTTTCTTTAAGACAAGATACATTTCTTGAACAACTGCATTGGAGTACAAATCGAAGAAAGAGTTTTGATAACCTTTTTACTTTGGCAATAGATCACAGAGTGCAATTTAAAAAGCTAGCAGAGGAAAATGAAAAACAAAAAGAGGATATCGCTGTTTTCAAATCAATGGCATTAGAGGCCTGCTTGGAGGCGCAAAAAACTGAGCAAGAAAATGTAGGTATCCTTTTAGATGAAGAATATGCAGAAAGCTCTTTGCATGCCGCGTCTGATCATGACATATGGATTGGTAGACCAATTGAAAAGGCAGGTGTATTTCCTTTAGAATTAACTGAGGAGCCTGATATAGGATCACGACTGGCAAACTGGCCAGTTAATCATTGTGTGAAAGTCTTGGCACCCTTAAGAAATGATGATCCAAAAGACATCTATGAACATCAAGTAAAACTTTTAAGTCGATTAGCGCAAGCGTGTAGGCTTACTAACCATGAACTATTATTGGAGATTATTACAAAAAGAAATGACAAAGCTTGCTCTCCTGAGCAGATCCTATCTCTTATGCAGAAATTGTATGAAGATAATATTTATCCCGATTGGTGGAAACTAGAGCCTATTGAAAATGTCGAGTTTTGGTCAAAAGCCAATGATATCGTACAGCAGTTTGATCCATATGCCCAAGGAATAATCGTTTTGGGCATGGATGCGCCCTCAGATAAATTGGCTTCAGTTTTTGATCTATGTAAAAATTATAAACACGTAAAGGGGTTTGCAGTAGGACGGTCGATATTTTTTGAAACAGCCAGAAAGTGGTTTGGAAATAAAATAACTAATCAACAAGCAAAGGATGAGATGTTTAATAAATTTACTAAGCTTATCAAGTTATGGAAGAGGAAAAATTAAAAATGAAAACAGTTAAATTAACTGCAGCGCAGGCTCTGGTAAAGTGGATGATTGCCCAGAAGATTGAACAATTTGATGGATCGTTTGAAATGGCTTTCAAAGGTGTGTGGGGAATATTTGGTCACGGTAACGTTGCTGGCATAGGTGAGGCTTTAGAAAAGCATAAATCCGAACTTCCGACTTATAGAGGGCATAACGAGCAAGGCATGGCCCATGCGGCATTAGCATATACAAAAGAGATGCGAAGGAGAAGGTTTATGGCCGTCACATCATCTATTGGTCCTGGAGCAACCAACCTAGTAACAGCAGCGGCATTAGCTCACGTTAATAGGCTACCAATTCTTTTACTACCAGGTGATATCTTTGCTGACAGACGCCCTGACCCAGTACTTCAACAGGTTGAAGATTTTGAAGACGGAACTGTATCTGCCAATGATTGCTTCAGACCGGTCAGCAGATATTTTGATCGAATAACTAGGCCCGAACAATTACTCAATGCGTTACCAAAAGCCATGTCTATTCTTACTGACCCAGCTATGGCTGGCCCTGTTACTCTTGCGTTTTGTCAAGATGTCCAAGCCGAAGCCTATAATTATCCAGAATCTTTTTTTGAAATTGTTCACTGGAATGTCAGAAGAATTCAACCAGACCGAAGAGAGATAGAGAGGTTGGCTAACTCACTAAAAAAGTCAAAAAAACCTGTAGTAATCGCTGGTGGAGGAGTAAAATATAGCGATGCGCAAAACGAACTAAAGAAATTTTTAGATTTAACTAAAATACCACTAGTGGCAACACAAGCTGGAAAATCAGTCTTAGTAGAAAAAGATGAGCAGAACCTTGGATCTATCGGAGTGACAGGTTCTAGTTCAGCCAATGCAATTATATCAGGTGCAGATCTCGTTATTTCCGTAGGAAGTCGCTTGCAAGATTTTACTACAGGCTCCAACGGACTAATAAAAGCTCCGGTATATTCCATAAATGTTCAGGCACATGATCTAACTAAACACAAGTCCATACCTGTTCTGGGGGATGCTAAGGAGACACTCCAATTGCTGAGAGAGCTAAGCATAAATTATAAGGTTAGTGCAGACTATATCGCGCATTATTCCCAAGCAAAGTCAAATTGGACAAAAGACGTAGACAAAGTAACTTCTACTAGTTTAATGAATAGTCTACCTGCCGACAGTCAAGTAATCGGAGCAGTAAACCGAAGTGTGCCAGAAAACACAGTCGTAATAGGCGCAGCAGGGTCAATGCCGGGAGAACTACATAAACTCTGGAGAGTTTTAGATCAAGATACGTATCATATGGAATATGGGTATTCTTGTATGGGATATGAGGTTTCAGCTGGTATTGGAGTAAATCTCGCTGCACCTAATAGACCAAATGTAATTTTTGCAGGCGATGGCTCTTACCTAATGATGAATTCGGAACTCGCTACCGCCGCAATGATGGGCGTTTCAATGACTCTCATCCTTACAAATAATAGAGGTTATGGTTGTATTAATCGCTTACAAAAAGCTTCTGGGGGGACTGAGTTTAACAACCTGTTTTCAGACTCTAAATTCGAGAATCAGATAGAAATTGATTACGTTTCTCATGCAAAATCTATGGGAGCTGAAGCCACCCATGTTTCCGACATAACTGAATTGGAGAGAGAGGTTAAAAGCGCAATTTCAAAAAAGGGCGTTAATGTTATAGTGATAGATACAGATCCAAATATAAGTACTGAGGAAGGAGGTGCTTGGTGGGATGTGGCGATTCCAGAAACCTTCATCGATAATAGCAAGTCAGATCTTTCAAAGAAGTATTTAGTGGCTAGAGCAATACAAGACAAAGGATCCAAATAGTGAGCAAGCTCCTAATTAATCCAGATTTGAAATCTATGAGATTACATAACATCACTCCTTCGAGTGCTGGCTGGAAATATGTTGGATTAGAGGTTTATAAAGCTTTTAAAGGAAATAAGTTCTCTAGAAATGGTGACTCACGAGAGGTCTGCGTTGTGTTATTAAGTGGAGAAATAAACTTTTTTTTAAATGGAGAAGAAGTTGGGAACTTTAAAGGCAGAAGTTCAGTTTTTGATAACGAGGCACCTTTTGCGTTTTACTGTCCAGCCAATCAAAGCTTTGAAATAAATACACTTACAGATTGTGAGTTTGCTTATTGCACCGCACCCGGCTTAACTCAGGATCAGGAATTTCGCGTAATTATACCAGAGAAAATGGAAAAAGAAAAAAGGGGGGAAGGTTCCAACACTAGATATGTTTGCAACATACTTCCAGAAACTGAGCCAGCTGATAGCTTATTAGTAGTTGAGGTTATTACTCCATCAGGAAACTGGTCCTCCTATCCGCCTCACAAACATGATCAGGACAATTTACCAACAGAGTCCTATCTTGAAGAAACGTACTATCATAGAATAGATCCTTCGCAAGGATATGTAACCCAACGCGTATACACAGACGATTTGAGTATTAATGAATCCATGTCGCCCTCTGATAAAAGTGTCGTACTAGTTCCGGCTGGCTATCATCCAGTTGGTGTCCCACATGGGTATAAAAGTTATTATTTAAATGTAATGGCAGGTCCCAAGAGAGTTTGGAAGTTTAAAAACGATCCAAATCATGATTGGATAGTGAATAAATAGATTGTTTTAAAGAAAGTGAGTTGTATATGGAGGTAAAGCTTGGTATGTCACCAATCTCATGGACTAATGATGATTTACCTGAACTTGGAGGTGATACGAGTTTAGAAACATGCTTAAAAGAAACACGATTGGCTGGATTTTCAGGTACTGAGCTGGGTGGAAAATTTCCAAAGACCCCTTCTAGCCTTAAAGAAGTTTTAGAAGAGCATGAATTAAAGCTTATTTCCGGTTGGTATTCTGGCACAATGCTAAATAACAATCTAAAAGACGAAAAAATTAAACTAGATGAAACTTTAAATTTATTTGCCGAAGTTGGTGCGAGCGTTTTAGTTTATGGTGAAACGTTCAATACAGTTCAAAACAAAAAGAATAAACCCTTGAATTCGAGGCCGAGATTATCCGAATTTGATATTAAGCAATACGGCCAAGATTTAGGTGATCTAGCCGATTATTGCTTAGACAAAGGCGTACCATTGACCTTTCATCACCATATGGGTACAGCCGTAGAGACACAAAATGAGATCGAGCAATTAATGAATAGCACTAGAGACTCAGTTGGTCTTCTTCTAGACACAGGACATCTTTTATTTGCCGACGGTGATTATGATAAAATTATTTCTAATTATGGGGATAGAATAAATCATATTCATACAAAAGATATTAGAAAGGACGTTTTCAAGAATGTGGATAAAAGTAAAGATAGCTTTTTAGACTGTGTATTGGATGGCGTGTTTACAGTGCCAGGAGATGGTTGCATTGATTATCGAAAATTTATCAAACGGCTTAAAGATATTAGATACAAAGGTTGGATAGTGATTGAAGCAGAGCAAGATCCTCTGAAAGCCAATCCATTTGAGTACGCAAAAAAGGGTTTCAATACCTTAGTTTCCTGCTTAGAAGAATATGATTTTAAGATAATTGCCTAAGTTTAATGACCATCGAATTACCCATAAAATTAAAACAACGAATGGCAAAGGGTAAATTTGTAATTGTAGGAAGAGCTGGAATGGACCTTTACCCTAAACCAGCCAATAAACAAACGAGTGAAGCCGGTACATTTATCTCTGATTTGGGGGGATCTGCTGCAAACATTGCTGTTTCTATTTCCAAACTCGGAGGTCGTTCTCAAATTATAACTGTGGTCTCAGACGATGAAATTGGTGATTTTGTTTGGAAAAAATTAGAAGAGCATAAAGTAGATACTTCACTAGTAACCAAGTCTCAAAATAATAATGCTCGTACATCACTTGCAATAGCAGAGATAAGAGAAGAGCCAAAGGTCGTTATCTATCGTAATAATGCCGCTGATCTTTTGATAGATAAACAAAATATTGATAACTTAAATCTAGAGAATTATGCCGGTATTGTGATCACTGGAACTGCGCTTTCGGATGAACCATCGAGATCGACAATAAACCTACTTATCGAAAAATCAAAAAATGCAAAATGCCCAGTTATATTCGACGTTGATTACAGAGCAAATGCTTGGACTTCAATATCATTGGCATCCGCTGAACTTCGAGGAGTTGCAAAAATAGCTGATATGTGTGTTGGCAATAGAGAAGAGTTTGAAATAATGTTTGAACAAACGGATTTACGAAAGGTCAGTGCTAATTTTAATCCAAACCAAATAGTGTTATTCAAAAAAGGAGCTGATGGTTGTGACATTATTTTAGATGGTGAAACGGAGTCATATACCGTGTTTAAAGTGAAAGCAAAGAAACCATACGGAGCTGGTGATGCGTTCTTAGGTACAATTCTTCACTCACTCTCAAATGGATTAAGTTTAGAATCAGCTATAAAAAGAGGTAACGCGTCTGCAGCTATTGTCGTTTCGAAAGAAGGATGCGCATCGGCAATGCCCAATCTTAACCAGCTAATTGAATTTATCGAGACACATTAGGAGTATAAATTGCACATACCGCCCCATGACAATGATAATAGACCCATAATTGATATAAACGATGCAAAAGTTCCATACGCTTTTTTCAATAGGGTTACTTTAAATAGAGATGAAGAATTTGTATACGAATTAAAAGAGTATGAGAGCTGCATTGTCCCTGTGACAGGGAGTATTATTGTGAATGTCTATTCTTTGGACGAACGTTTAATAGGTAATCGGATGAATAACGTTTGGGACGGAGAGCCTGAGGGGGTATATGTGCCAACGGGTTTAACCGCAAAAATAAAATGTGCCTGTGACCAAGCGGAAATTTTTATTGCGGGAGCCAAGTATTCAGAGCAATTACGGCCATTCTATATTATGGGAGAAGACGTGGATGTAGTTCAATATGGGTCTGACGACACCAAAACTCATAGAAAAATTAAACATATCTTAGGACAAAAACAAAATGGAAAAGTTGGTCGCCTATTAGTTTCTGAGCTTTTTACTGTCGGTAAAGGTGGATGGTCAGGGTTTCCACCCCACAAACACGATACTGATAGAGATGGTGAAACACACCATGATGAAGTCTACAACTTTAGATTCGATCCTAAGGAAGGATTTGCTCTTCAATTATTGCAAGGAGAAAATAAAAAGGTTGGAGATGCGCATCATATAGTGGATGGATCAACTTTTGTAATTGATAAGGGGTATCATCCTTGTGTGGTCGCTCCAGGTTATCAGATGTACTATTTCACAATTTTAGCCGGTAAATCTCAGAGATCTTTAGTTCAATATTTTCAACCTGAATATAGCTGGCAAGTCGAAACTATACCTGGCATTAAAGATATGATAGCCAAATTTAAATGACCTTATCTACACTTAGCCAAGAGCTTCATGTTGCTAGAAGCAAGAGGTACGCACTTGCAGGTTTAGTTATACTGGGATGGGAAGATGCAAAATATTATGTAAAGGCAGCAGAAGAAATTAACTGCCCAATTATCTTGCAAGTTGGACCAAATTGCCGCGAAAACACTCCTATAGAAATAATGGGGCCGATGTTAAAAAAACTTGCAGAAGATGCATCAATTAATATCGTAACTCTATTGGACCACTCTACTAATTTAAAAGAGTGCGAAAGAGCTCTAGATAATGGCTTTTCATCAATTATGTTTGATGGGTCAAACATGGAACTTAACGAAAATATTGATATGACATGCAAAGCCGTGGAGCTTGCAAAAAATTATGGAGCATCTGTAGAGGCAGAGCTGGGAGTTGTTGGTTACGATCAAGGGATAAAATCTAAGTTTACTGAACCGAAACTTGCACAAAAATTTTATGCAGCTACGCAGGTAGATGCTTTAGCAATTTCTGTTGGAAACACTCATCTCGAACAGGAGAAGGCAACAGAAGTCGATACCAAACTAGTCTCTCAAATTGAAAAATTTGTAAAGTGCCCACTCGTTATTCATGGCGGGTCCGGTATAAAGACCACTCAACTTCATTGGTTAGCAAAAAATACTGCCATTTGCAAAATTAATATAGGAACACAATTAAGACAGGTTTTTGGAGAAAATCTGAGGGAATACTTATTAAATAACCCAACTATTTTTGATAGGATTGAAATTCTTTCTCACGTATATGAGAAGATAATACCTACCACAAAGAAAATAATCTTGAATCTAAGGCCAGATAAATGACTTTACAAAATAAGGGCATTTATTTAATTCAAGATCCTTTCACAGTCTGTATCTTTGAGTAAGTTAAGTACTTTTGTTTGATGTTTGTCACCAAGACTTCTGAACTCTTCACGAATCCATTTTAAACATTTTACTTGATAGGGAAATGTTCTTTGTTCCCACTCACGACCTAAAATTTCTGCACTCCATTTTTCTTCACCACTATTAAAAGCTTCTTCGTTCTTTAGCATAGTTGGGACATATGTCTTTCCAACTTCACAAAAAATTCTTTTAACGGTTTCGGGAAGCTTTGAGTCACTGATCCAATCTTCGCTGTCGGGTTCTAATCCAGAAAGGTCTTCTGTTTTTCCTACCCAAGCCATAGTGCGCATTGAGTTTTTCTCTATTATAGAACGAGGTGTAGGATCAAATCCTACCAATTGGCTTAATTGTCCAAAGAAAGCAAAATCTGCAGAAGATGGACGGGATCCAAGCAAAAAGGGGAAGTTAATGAAATGATCCTCTAAAATGCTTATAATTTTTTTGAAACATTGGTCTATAAGAGGCGCTGTTTTTTTGTTTGATCCTACAACCCAAACCCTTCCAAGTTGGCGCTGTGCTATTTTTTCTTTTTTATAACTAAGTTCCTCGTTTGTAAGAGTGGAGTTTGCATAAAGGGGTAACAACGTACCCGCATTGTCAATGTCCTTGTCATCATACCATCGGTAATGAAACATAAATTTTGTTCCCCACTCATCACCATAATCTTCAAGCAAATAGTTTAAAAATCTCAAAACTGGGTTTGAGGGAATAGTGCTGCGGCTCGTGAATTTGCTTTCTAGCTTTCTAATGATAGGGGTTGAGTCAGTAACGGCAGTAATTTTCTTTTCAGAATTTTCAAATAAGAATGTTGGGTGTAAAACTGGCTGATAGGGGTTGAGTCAGTAACTGCCGTAATTTTCTTTTCAGAATTTTCGAATAAGAAGGTTGGGTGTAAAACTGGCTTAGGTTTTTCAATATTGTTCCGGTCTAAATATTCGTCTGGCTCTCCCCAGATAATTTTATACGGGATATGCTTATACCTTAATAAGGCAACCATCTTTCGTGTGTAGGGTGATCCGTTGTTACCAATTAATTTTATGGGTGCTTTGATGATCATAAAATTTTTCCTTTGTGTAAAATATGTATCTTACTAACCTAATTTTGGTGAAATAAATTTATGTTAGCGTTTTCAATTTTTTGATTGAGATTAGAATACCGTAAATTTAAAAAAACTTTTTTAAGTGCTTCTCGTAATACTCTTTTGCTCCCAATTAAGCAGACATTTTGCTTCCCTCTTGTGATTGCCGTATATATCAATTTCCTTGTAAGCATTATGCGATGATCATCCACTATTGGCATCACAACGTTTGGGTATTCAGAGCCTTGACTCTTATGAACCGTTATAGCATACGCTAAATCTAAATAATCTATTTTATTGTTATGAAAGAGTTTCATTTCTCCATCAAACTCCACTCTAATATTTTTTCCAACTTTATTTACAACGTAACCAATATCGCCATTTCTAACATCAATATCATAATCATTTTGTGTACATATCACCTTATCCCCTGCACAAAATTGTATTTCTTTTTCACCCTCCATTTTTGAAAAAACCTTTTCACCATTAGGGTTATATTTTTTTTGCATAATTGAATTTAAATTTATAAGACCACTTGAATAACGGCGCATTGGGGAAAGAATTTGTGTTTTGTCAAAATCTATACTGCCGTTTTTATTCCCGGTAAAAAAATCAACTACTTCAATAATTTTTTCGACAACTTGACCCTTGTCAACTTCTACAAATGAAAAGCCTGAGCTAGAAAAATCTGAAGAGAATTCTATTAACTCGCCTTTATTTATTGCTCTAGCTACTTTTGGGATCACGCTATCACTGCCTTGTCGAAATTGCTTTGATAATCTGCTAACAACAATTTTTTTTGATCTTATTAAATCTAAAAATGGTTGCCCTGCACCGACAGGAGGTAGTTGGTCAACGTCTCCAATTAAAATAAGTTGTGACCCTAAAGGTAGCATTTTGACCAAATCATTGAATAAATTTATATCGATCATGGAGGATTCATCCACAATCAAAGTATCAAACTCAATATCCTTAGCTGATGAATCTATCATCGCTTTTAGCATGTGAATTGTCGAAGGTTGAAATTTTTTTAATGCTTGATTTCCTGCTATTCGTTTTGCCGCTCGTCCCGTGGGAGCACAGATACGAATTGTCTTTCTAAAGCCGTTGACTAAAACTTGAGCGAGGCCTTCTATAATTCTTGTTTTACCTGTTCCTGGGCCACCAGTAATAATCGAAACTCCTGCTTCTAATGAATTTTGGATTGCTTGCACTTGTTCTTCTGACAAAGGATTAGTGGCATGTCTCGTTCACATGCTTCTATGGTTTCTAAAAAATTTTTATCTTGCACTTTAAAATTATTAAATAAATGCTCATGGCTGTTAATAGCCGTTTGAATTGTTTCAATGTCATTTTTTGTTATTTCTTGAGTTCTCAGTAAAACCCTCTCTAAAGGCCCACAGGTATTGCCACGTTCGGCTTCACTTTGCATCAGTGCATGTCTCGTAGCAGCAACTATTTTTTGATCTAAAGAAACTTCAATTCCAAAAATGGAAATAATACTCTCTATCTTATCAAAGCTGAGTCTAGGAATTCTTTGAAGCAACATATATGGATCTTTATGTATTTCAGCAAAAAACTTATTCCCAAACTCTTCTTTAACAAATTTCTTTTGTGTATATGAAAAGCCAATTTGTGAAAATAATATTTCAAACCCTGAGTTTTCATAATCTAGATCCCATCCTCCTAATAAAGCTTCGCAAAGTTTCTTTGACGTTTTTTCTTCAAGTATGTTTACATTGCGCTCATGTAAATACTTGATAACTGTCATCCCAATATTCTGCGCTATGGTATCAGCATTCTTTGGTCCAATACCCTGAAAGTTTTTATTCGACAAATATTTCTTTAGCCCCTCTATTGGTTCTTCTTTTAAAATTATTTGAGTTCCCAAGGGCACGTCATCTTTATTCAAAGGCACAAAATAAAAACCATCACGAGAGGTTGCAGTGTTTTCTGCTACAACGCTCTCACAATTTAAAGGCTCTGGATTACTATCAAAATAGCTTATTACAGCAATCAATGCGCCTACTCCATTTTTGTTAATAATTTTGCTACTTAGAACCGCTTACCAGACAAATTTACTATACACAAATTAGCCATTTACGATATATTTGATTAATAGTTCTTTATATAAACTTCTATGAGAGCAAAATCATTAACACCATAAATAGAAAAATAGCAGTTATTTTTGCTACTGACGTCGTTGGTTATAGCAAGCATATGGAAAAAAATGAGAATGAGTCAGTAAAAACTCTTCGAGCGTGCGAAAATATTCTTAAAGATCTGTTCAAAAAATATGAAGGGCGTCTCTTTAATTCTGGTGGCGACTCTTTCTTTGCCGAATTCCCTAGTGCCGTATCAGCTGTTGAATGCGCATCTGAATTCCAAGGACGTCTAAGAGAATTTTACTCTCAGAATAATCTTCCAATTAAGTTGCAATTTCGAGTTGGAATACATATGGGTGACGTAATAAAAGAGAAGCGAAATCTTCTTGGAGATGGCGTTAATATTGCAGCGAGACTAGAGGCCTTGGCTCAACCTTCAGGAGTAACGATTTCCAAGTCAATATTTGATTTAGTTAAAGGAAAAGTAAATTTATCCTTCAATGATCTTGGTTTACAAAAAGTCAAAGTTAGGTATTGTAGCCTCTGTATTCGCAGTAGTCGTTATTGGAATTATTTTTTATCTCCAATCAGATACAAACCCAGTAAGCAAAATTCAAATGATGCCAACGGATAAACCCTCAGTTTTGGTCATTCCGTTTGAAAATCAAACTGGGAAATCTGATAATGACTTCATAGGATTTGGAATAACAAGTAATATTATCTCTACCTTATCAATTAATGACTCAATATTGGTATCTTCCTCTAGCACTGGTAAATATGTTCAAGAGAAAAATTATTCTGATAGCGAGATATTAGAAAACTATGGCATTCAATATCTCTTAAGAGGAGATGTTCAGGGTGCTGAAGGAGCCTATCGCGTTTCCTTACAAATGACTGATCTCAAAAAGAGTGAGGTTGTATGGTCAAAACTTTTTGACTTTAAGGAGTTAAAGGAACTTTTTCCTGTTCAAGAAAAGATAAGTATAGCCATTTTGGAGCAGATGAGAGTTAAGACAAGCGGATCACAGTTAACCCAGAAAAATTATTTCACTAACCCAGAGGCGTATAGACATTTTCTCAATGCATGGGCTGCTTTTGACCTTAAAACGGTGGAGGGAAGTGAAAAAGCCGAAAAGCTATGGAAAAAGGCCATAGAGCTAGATCCAAACCACCGACGATTAAATTTTATGATGGCATGGGTTCATTGGAGAAAAGTCACTATGAGAATGTCTGATGACCCCAAAAGAGATATGGAAAAAGCGTATTCTATTGCATTAAATACAATTGATGAGTTTCCTGATTGGACAACGCCTAAAACCTTAGCAGGCATGATCGAATTATTTTTAAAAAAGCATGACAAAGCCTGTAGTAGAATACCCACGTTGATAAAGGAAGTAAAAGATCTTTCAGATTTAGCCACAGCCAATATAGTTATTCACTCCTGTGGTAATCTAGGAGAAGCAATAGAAAACTATGAAAAAATAATGTTGTCGAATCCCCACCATGCGGCATGGATATTTTATATGTACAATCACGCTTTTATTGAAAATAAACAATATGAGAAATCTGAGAGCTTTGCTCTTACGAAATTAAATGAAAAGCATAATTGGAG
>LUMQ01000389.1_pt1 | contig 19870 bp, 14 predicted proteins | sample 729621 | NCBI WGS metagenome assembly LUMQ01 (sample SAMN03860259, study PRJNA289734) | marine metagenome | biome: seawater column; feature: ocean; material: water; isolation source: Red Sea water column Station 12 - depth 25m | place: Saudi Arabia: Red Sea | collected 2011-10-15 | depth 25 m | reverse complement strand
ACACTGATATGACCTTTCTAAAAAGCCCACCTTTATGCTCAATCCTTAGATCAAAAATATGTCCTCCAAAGGGCGGAGATACGATGTGGTCAAGTATGAATGGAGCATATGAAAACCTGTCACCAGCAATGCAGTCTTTTCTCAGCGATAAGACTGCAGAGCATGACTTTTCATATGGCTTCAAAGAAAGTATTGCAGAGCCAGGAGGCCGTGAAAGGCTTAAGGATGCTATCGAAGAAAATCCTCCAGTCTGTCATCCTGTTATACGAACTCATCCCCAAACTGGAAAAAAATCTATTTTTGTGAACCCTCTCTTTACAACTAAAATCAATGAGCTCTCTAAACAAGAGAGCGATGCACTCTTAAAGTTTTTGTATGAGCACTCAATTACTCCTGAATTCACTTGCAGGTTCTCATGGACACCAAATGCCATCGCTATTTGGGATAACAGATGCACCCAACACAAACCTATCAATGATTATTTCCAAGCGCATAGGCTTTTGGAGAGAATTACTGTTGATGGCGATACACCTTATTGATTAAGAAAGAAAGTAAAAACGTCGTTGGTAAATTGCTGAGTATCTAATTCTTGCTTCATGCTATTGATAGCAGCACGATATTTTTCATTTCCAATGAGTTCTTTCCTTGATTCGTAAAGTTCGCTTGCATATTTATTACTTAGTTCAATGTGCGCTTGAGTAGATAAAATATGATTGTCTATTTTCATTAAACAAAATTTACATTCTTTAGCACTCCCTATGAGTTTTGCTCTATTTGGTAATTCAATGACTTGATCCTGATGACTGAAAAGAAGTTGATAAGAAGTATTAAATGCAGGATCAGATGTTATTAATTCATTGACACCAACATGCCACCCTTGAGGATGCTTTTGAACATGACCACCTAATGCCTGGGCAATAACTTGATGGCCAAAACAAAAACCTAATATATTTTTTTTTGCGTTATCTAATGATCTAACAAACTCAAAAAGATTTAAAATCCATTCTTCATCATCGTATACGCTAGCCTTACTTCCGGTGATTAGATATAAATCAAAATCATTAAGGTTAGTTGGATAATCAAAATCGAGAATGTTAAAGGACTCGTAAGCAAAGGTTAATCCAGATTTCTTAATGATATGCCTAAACATTTCAGGATACTGACCATAAGTCTTAGCAAATTCTTTTTTTATGAGGTCACAGTTGAGAATGGCAACCCTTAACATTCTTCAAGCATCTTAGAATTGGTTAATAAATACAATTTAATTATGATATGAACTAAATATATTTTATACATCAAAAAACCAATCAATAAAAATTAATTGTTCATGAACATTGACAGAGCCATAGACAAATTCTTTGAGCCTTTTGCTGAATTATTATCAAGCTTTATTTTTTATGAGATTAAAATTTTTGATCAAGACTTCCCCCTGATTGTTTTATGGTTAATCTTTGCGGGTATATTTTTTACATTCTATTTTAGATTCATTAATCTTTTTGGCTTAAAGCATGCTATTGATCTAGTTACAGGAAAATTTAATTCCAAAGCTGACGGTGAAGTTTCTCACTTTCAAGCTTTATCGACTGCAGTATCTGGTACTGTTGGCATCGGCAACATTGGCGGAGTGGCAATAGCAATTTCAATTGGAGGACCTGGTGCAACTTTTTGGTTGATTGTTGCTGGTTTTCTTGGCATGACCACAAAATTTATTGAATGCACGGCTGGTGTCTTATTTAGACGTGTTCATGGGAATGGATCTATATCAGGTGGCCCGATGCATTACTTAGAACATGGATTTAAAAAGCATGGATATAAAAATTTAGGCAGGGGATTGGGAATTTTTTATGCAGCTGCAATTACTATTGGATGTCTTGGAATTGGGAATATGTTTCAATCCAATCAAGCTTTTGAGCAATTTGTTTTTCTAACTGGTTACGAGAGTAGTTTTTTTGCTGATAAGGGTTGGTTATTTGGTTTAGCTATTTCAGGCATGGTAGCTATTGTTATTCTAGGAGGAATAAAAAGTATTGCTAAAGTGACATCTGCTTTAGTGCCATTTATGGCAATCTTCTATGTGATCGCTTGTTTAATAATAATTTTATTTAATCTAGATGAACTTCCATTAGCAATACAATCAATTTTTCGTGAGGCCTTTAGTAAATCATCAGTAGCAGGTGGAATGATTGGGGTAATGATAATTGGATTTCAGCGAGCAGTTTTTTCAAATGAAGCTGGTTTGGGATCCTCAGCAATTGCACATTCTGCAGTTAAGACAAATCAACCAATAACAGAAGGTTATGTTGCATTACTAGAACCACTCATCGATACAATCATAATTTGTACCATGACCTCATTGGTAATATTGGTTACGGTTTACGATCCTTCATTAAGTTCATCTAATATTGAAGGAGTTGCGCTAACATCCAAGGCATTTGATTCTACAATCCCAGGCTCAAGTTTACCGCTATCTTTATCCTTTATCGCTATATTGTTTGCATTCTCTACAATGCTTGCATGGTCTTACTATGGAATGAAAGGCTGGACTTATTTATTTGGAAATTCACCCTTTATTGAGAATATATTTAAAGTAATTTTTTGTATTTTTATTGTTTTAGGCTGCATGATAAATCTTGATAGTGTCCTTAAAATATCAGATGCCATAATCTTTATTGTGGCAATACCAAATATCATCGGATTGTATTTACTAGCGCCTTTAGTAAAGAAAGAGTTAAAAGAGTATAAGAAACAAATAGGAGATATTAGTTAATCTTTGTCATCAATAGGTTCAATGGTGCTCTCTTGACCAGTAGAACCCATATTTAGTCCTGTTACTGGACCCATATCTAACTTATCGTATTCTTCGGCAGCCTGTTTCATAAGACCACTTCTATCCAATGTTAATCCACCATCAACACAAATATTAATTCCAGTTATAAATTTAGATTCATCAGAAGCTAGAAACAGTGCAGTATTTGCAATATCAATTGGCATGCCTTTCGCTTCAAGTGGCTGATCAAGAAGTGCTTTATTTGAATCTCGATCATCTCCTAGTACTGTTTGTAAAAGGGGAGTTGAAATAACCCCAGGCGAAATAGAATTTACTCGAATGTTATTTTCACCTAATTCATGTGCGGTTGTTTGAGTTAAGTTAATGACCGCTGCCTTGGCTGCTGAATAAGCCTGTGGTCCTGAACCAGCTGCCATACCAGCTATAGATGAGGTATTTATAATTGATCCACCTGAAGAATTTTTTTGCATTTCTTTTGCTGCGTATTTAATACCCAAGAATACAGAGTCTAATAAAATTGATGTTGTTCGCTGCCAATCATTAAGGTTAATCTCAGTAATAGGACCAAATGCGCCTCCAATGCCAGCATTATTAAAAATAACATCTAGTTTATTAAATTTTTCAATAGCAAAACCTACAAGGTCTTTAATTGCTTCTTCTGAAGATACATCACACTCAAAGGTTTCAAATACTTCATCAGAATGATCAATTTCGTTTTTAAGATTATTTAGGGCTTCAGTATTTAAATCTGCTGCAACAACTTTAGATCCCTCATCGAGGAACTTAAGAACACTCTCTTTGCCGATACCACTTGCAGCTCCAGTTATGATGGAGACCTTATTTTTTAATCTCAATTATCTACACTCCCTACATATTCCTTTAATTTCAAGCATCTTATGGGTGATGGTAAAATTCTCTTTTTTAGCATGGTCAGAAATTTCGTTAGAAAATTTGTGAGAGTGAAATTCAAAAGTTTTATCGCAAGACTCACAAATTAAAAATTGAGCTGAATTACAGTCACTGGAACTTGCGCATGCTACATATGCATTATTTGATTCAATTCTATGAGCAAATCCATGCTTGCAGAGAAAGTCTAGTCCTCTGTAAACAGTAGCTGGTTTTGCTGATGGAGAATTTTTTTGAATTTTTTCAAGGATCTGATAAGCACTTTTAGGTTTACTTGAATTAATCAGGACAGACATAATTTCTTGTCTGGAAGATGTAAACCTGAGTCCATTTTGCGAGCACGCATTTACTACTTGATCAAAAGAAATCTTACCTAACATCTGAATACATTTTGTTTTAAAAATTACTTTAATATGTCTATGATGGATATGTCTAGATTAAATCGTATGCATTTACCATTTTTATCCAATCCTGATGTCCTTCATATGGGTCTTAACGAGGTGAGGGAGGAGTCTTGGCTTGAGATTAAATCTTTAAGGAATTCTTTTAAAAATAAGATCGAGCTTCTAGAAAATTTTTCTCATGAAATTTTATTTGAGAATTACGAATTTCAATCAGCCAACATAAAATTCTTTGAAGCACTTAAAACTTATCTAAGCACCTATTATGAAGATGAATACAAATTTAAGAACCAGTCTATTGATATCTATTTAGATGATTTTTCTAATCAAATTAACTCAAGTAAAAAAACAGACCTTGAGTTAATGTCTAGTTTAATACCAGAGGATATTCTTATTCTTGTTCCGGAAAGTGAAAATTATATTTTAAGAAGCGCAGCAGTTTTTTCACCTTCAAATTGGGATCTAAAATCAAAAATTAATAAATCATTAGATATTATCCACGAACCAGTCCCTGGTTATGAGAAAACCTTAAGCACTAAAGTGAATAGTTTTTTGAATAGGCTTCCTGCATCTAGAATTTTTGAAAGATTTAACTGGTCAATTTACCCTTCAGAAAAATTATTTTTTCATCCAAGATATCCAGTATCGATCAACAAAACTAATGAATTATTTCTTCGAGTAGAAAGACAAACATTTAGAAAGCTCAATGACTCAAGTGCAATTATGTTTACTATTGGAGTGCATAACTATCCATTGATGGAAGTTTTGAAAATTAAAGGTGCACCAGAATCTTTGATGAGTGCAATTAAAGTAATGCCTGAAAGCATTAAAATCTATAAAGGTTTAAATGTTATTGAGAAAACAATAAAAGAAAAAATTATTACTACTTAAGTGCAAAATAATCATTATTTTTGAGCTTGTTTAATGACATTAATGATGTCAATATATTATTCATCATTTGGGGGATTTATGATAAAAAAATTTTTTATCTGCGGATTTATTTTTTCTTTTTTAGTTAATTGTTCTGATAATGACGGCCTTTCTGAAGATGCTGATCAAGATAATTTTATTAATATTGCAGGTGCAAGAATTGCCTTAAATTCACAAACTCCAAGAGATTGGAATGGACAAGTAATTGATCCATATATCAATCCTGATCCAAAACAAAGCTCTCAAAGGGTTGCTCTATTCGGCGATCTTCATGTTCACACCAGGTATTCCTTTGATGCCTACATTTTTGGAACAATCGCCACTCCAGATGATGCATATGAATTTGCAAAAGGAAAAGTAATTGAACATCCCGCAGGATTTAAAGTCGGTTTAAAAAAACCATTGGATTTCTATTCAGTTACAGATCATGGAACATTTATTGGGCAGGTTGCTGAGGCAGCTACTCCTGGAACTGAATATTATCTTAGTAAAGCATCAAGAGCAGTAAGAGACATTAATGCAGAGGGCAATAGAAATGCATCTACCTTTGAGCAACGCAGGGATGCCTTTGGGGCCTTTCTTCTAAACGCAGTAACTTCACTAGTTTCTGGTGATTTGGACATAGATTACGTAAATGAAGTTTCAAGAAATGCATGGTTGGATACTATTGAGGCTGCAGAAAGACACAATGATCCTGGTAAATTCACCACATTCCTTGGTTATGAATATACAGCTTCTACTAATAATATGGGAAACCTTCACAGAAACGTTATTTTTAGAGGCAATGGGAATAAAGTTCCTGCTTTACCATTCTCAAGAGCAAATAATAATAATCCTGAAGCCCTCTGGGAGTGGATGGATTTAATTAGAGAGGATGGAATTGATAGTATTGCTATTCCGCATAATTCAAATGGTTCTGATGGCGCTATGTTTGCACTTAAAAAAACTGAAGGCGGTAGATTTGATAGTGTTTATGCATCGCAAAGAATGAGAAATGAACCTATTGTTGAAATCACACAAGTAAAAGGTACCTCTGATACTCATCCAGCTTTCTCAAAAAATGATGAATGGGCTGATTTTGAGATTATGCCATTTAAGGTTGCCACCACTGAACCTTCAAAAATAAAAGGCAGTTATGTTAGAGAGGCTTTATTGAATGGAATAAAAATGGAAGAGGCAAAAGGATACAATCCTTATAAATTTGGTTTTATTGGCTCTAGTGATACTCATACTGCTGCTTCATCTCAAGAAGAATATAATTTTTTTTCCAAAATAGGCTTATTGGACAGTTCAAGTGAGCTTAGAGGATCAGTTCCAATCTCCTCTCCTGAACTAATTGAGCATAGAGATGAACATCAAAATACCGACGGTGATGATGGGCTAATTATTAATATCGGAGGAGAGGATTATTTTAATTCTTCTAGTATTTATTGGGGTGCAGCTGGCTTAGCTGGAGTTTGGGCAGAAGAAAATACTCGAGATTCAATATTTTCAGCTTTCAGACGCAAGGAAACTTTTGCAACTTCAGGACCGCGAATAAAGGTCAGATTCTTTGCTGGTTATGACTTAGATAAGACAAAAGCTGAAAATAAAGATTTGATAGAATATCTTTACTCAAATGGTGTTCCCATGGGTAGTGATTTGAGAGATTCTGAAACTACAGACCCCACTTTCTTTGTGTGGGCAATTAGAGACCTTGATAGCGCACTTTCTTTGTGTGGGCAATTAGAGACCTTGATAGCGCTGCCTTGCAAAGGATTCAAATCGTGAAGGGTTGGATAGAGAATAATCAGCTTAAAGAAAAAGTTTATGATGTTGTCTGCTCAGATGGATTAAAAGTAGATCCGCTTACAAATAGGTGTCCAGATAATGGCGCTAAAGTTGATATTGAAACATGCTCTATTTCAAACAACGGTGCAAATGAACTTTCTTCTTTTTGGTCAGATCCTGATTTTGATAGAGATACGAGAGCATTTTATTATGTTCGAGTATTAGAAAATCCAACTTGTAGGTGGTCCACCTGGGATGCAATTAGAGAGGGCGTATCACCTAGACCTGATATGCAAAAAACAATTCAAGAAAGAGCATGGTCATCTCCAATTCACTTATTAAATGGTTAAGAGCATTTAGTCTTTTATTTTTAATATTTCTATTTAGCTCTTGTTCCAATAAAACCTACCAAAATTCTGATGGAACGCAGTACAAAAAATCAATTTTTGAAACTGTTAGGTGGTTAGTTGAAAGAGATCTACCGGCCAGACTAGAAATAGAGTTTCTTGAAATAAATGATGTTAAAGTTGATATTACTGAAGCAGCTATCTGGATTGGCCATTCAACGTTTCTTATCAACAATGGCGAGATAAATATTCTGATTGATCCTGTTTTTTCAGAGAGAGTTTCTCCGTTTTCGTTTGTTGGTCCTAAACGCATGATTCCCCCAGCAATTGAGATAAATCAATTACCAAAAATTGATATCGTTTTAATTAGCCACAATCATTATGATCATTTAGATATCCAATCTTTAAGCAAACTATCAAAGATAAATAATGAAACTATATTCTTAGTTCCTGAGGGTGATAAAAAACTATTAGTTAATGAAAACATAAAAAATACTTTTGAATTCAAGTGGTGGGATAACTTCCAGTTAAATGGAACTACATTTACATTTACACCAGCAAAACATTGGTCTGCTAGAGGGTTATTTGATGAGAGTAGAAGTTTGTGGGGTAGCTGGCATATTGAAAATCAGAATTTAAGTCTATTTCATGCTGGAGATACCGGTTACTCAGATGACTTCAAAATTATAAAAAAACGGCTTGGCAAGATTGATCTGGCATTGATACCAATTGGGGCTTACTCTCCATATTGGTTTGAAGGTTATTCACATGTAACACCAGATGAAGCAATTCAAATTGCTATAGATTTAGAGGCAACTAAAAGCATAGGTATGCACTGGGGAACTTTTATCTTATCCGATGAGCCTATTCTTGAACCAAAAGAGTGGCTAAAAAAGAGTAGCAAAAAAGAAAATTTAGATTTTGTAACTGTTAAGCCTGGAGAATTAATTGAGTTAACTTTTGAATTCTAGTCCAAAATCATTTGCCGAAACAGAAATGGTGTCACCATTTTTTATTTTTTCTTGAATTATCATTTCAGATAAAGGATTTTGTATATATTTTTCTAATGTTCTTCTCATTGGCCGAGCTCCAAATTTACTATCAAAACCTTTTTTTAGTAACCATTCCTTAGCTTTGTCATCAATTTTTAATACTAAATCTTGAGACACTAATAAATCATTCATTTCTTCAATTTGCAGTTCAACAATTTCTTTTAAATGATCTTGGTTTAATGAGTTAAAGATTAGAATATCATCAATTCTATTTGTTCTGCACCTACATTGGAAGTCATAATGAGAAGGGTGTTTGAAAAATCAACTGTTCGGCCTTGTCCATCTGTAAGTCTGCCATCGTCTAGGACTTGAAGAAGGATGTTAAAAATATCGGGATGGGCTTTTTCAATTTCATCCAGCAAGATTATTTGGTAAGGCTTTCTTCTAATGCTTTCAGTTAAGGAGCCTCCTTGTTCGTAACCAACATATCCAGGAGGCGAACCGATCATGCGAGACACTGAGTGTTTTTCCATATATTCAGACATGTCTATTCTAGTCATCGATGCCTTATCATTGAAAAGATATTTAGCTAGAGCTTTTGAAAGCTCAGTTTTTCCCACTCCTGTAGGTCCTAAGAACATAAATGAACCTATGGGTCTATTTGCTGACTGAAGACCAGCTCTGGTTCTTCTGATGGCATTGGCTATTGATTCAATTGGTTCTTTTTGACCTATAACTTTCTTGTTTAAATATTCTTCAATTTGTAACAGTCGATCTTTTTCTTCCTCTAGTAAATTTGAAACCGGGATACCGGTCCATCGTTGAACAACTTGAGCTACATCTCCTTCAGTAACCATTTCATTGATCAGTGCATCCTTGGATAGTTTTTCAGAATTAACAATAGCTTCCTCTAAATTAGGTATGGTTCCATATTTAATTTCTCCTGCACGAGTCCAATCCTGATTTCGTTCAGCAGTTAAAAGATCCAGTTTTGCTTTATCAAGATCTTCACGTATTTTTTGAACGGAGTTAATTTTTTCTTTTTGAGAGTTCCATCTGCTTGATAAATCCAATGACTCTGATTCAAGCTTTGCCAGTTGATCACTTATCTCTTCTAATCTTTTTTTTGATTTTTTACTTGTTTCTTTTGATAAGGCTTCTTTTTCTATTTTTAATTGCATTATTTTTCTATCAATTAGTTCAAGATCTTCAGGCTTGCTATCTGCTTGCATACGGATTAACGATGCAGCCTCATCAATAAGATCGATAGCTTTGTCGGGCAAAAATCTATCATTGATATATCTTGAAGAAAGATTGACTGCTGAAACTAAGGACTCATCTTTAATCTGGACACCGTGATGCATCTCATACTTCTCTTTAAGACCTCTTAAAATTGATACAGCATCATCCATGGTGGGCTCATCAATTAGTACTGTTTGGTATCTTCTTGCCAATGCAGCATCTTTTTCAATGTATTGTCTATATTCATCTAGGGTAGTTGCACCTATCATGTGAAGTTCGCCTCTGGCTAAAGCTGGTTTAAGCATATTAGAGGCATCCATTGCTCCATCGGTTTTACCAGCACCTACAAGCGTATGTAGCTCATCGAGAAACAAAATTACCTCACCCTGAATTTTCTTTATTTGATCAAGAACGGATTTAAGTCTTTCTTCAAATTCACCACGATATTTTGACCCTGCAAGAAGGCCTGCCATATCCAGAGAAAGTAAACGTTTATTTTTAAGCCCCTCAGGGACATCATGATCAATAATTCTTTGTGCGATGCCTTCAACAATTGCAGTTTTTCCTACTCCTGGCTCTCCAATCAGGACAGGATTGTTTTTAGTTCTTCGAGACAAGACTTGCATAGCACGTCTAATCTCTTCATTTCGACCAATTACTGGATCAAGCTTTCCTAATTGAGCGAGCTCAGTTATGTCTATAGTAAATTTATCAAGTGAATTTAATGTATTCTCTCCCGTTTCTGATTCAACCCTTTGCCCACTTCTATTTTTAATAATGTATTGTTCTATGGCTTGAACATTGATGGAGTTTTTCTTATTAACATTTTCAATTTCAGATGAACTTGATTTTAGTGTTTGTAGAAATAAATTATCAATTGAGACAAATTGATCTCCCAGTCTAGACATAAATTTTTCAGATTCTTGAAATATTTTTAAAGAATCTCTATCGATTCCTTGAAGTTGGGATGAGTTAGAGGAGGGTAAATCCTTTAAATTACTTTCGATAGAGCTAATCAGGCCCTCAGATTCAATTTTATTTGAACTTAAAATTTCTTTTATCATCTGCTCTTCACTTAGAGCGCTAAGTAGATGTAAGGGCTTGATAATATTATGATCATAGGCAACAGCTTTGCCTTGCGCACGCATTACGCAATTTCTTGCAGATTCAGTAAATTTATTTACATCCATATACCATATGTATGGTTAATAAATATTTTTTCAAATCTATGTAACAAAACCTATAATGTGCAAATGTCGCAGTTGAATATATTTGGTGAGGAAATTAGTGAATGTTGCACCAATCCAATCACTGGATTTACAAGAGATGGTTTTTGCAGCCATCACCCTTTAGATCACGGACTTCATTTAGTTTGTGCGCTGATGACAAAGGATTTTTTAGAATTTTCTAAATCGAAAGGTAATGATTTATCAACCCCAAGACCTGAATTCAATTTTCCTGGTTTAAACGAAGGTGATGCATGGTGTTTATGCAGTATGCGTTGGTTGGAAGCATACCAACACGCATCAGCACCAAAACTCTACCTTCGAAGAACCCATCAAGAAGCTCTTAGTGTTATAGATTTAGATATTTTGCAGAATTTTGCTTTAGACCTTAATTAGATTCTGGAGTAAAAGTGACAGGCATTTCCTGTATAGCATGAACAAAATTATTCGGTGCAATTTTCCATTCTCCGTCATACCTCATATCTGGAAATCTTTGTAAAATCTGCTTGTAGGCTTCCTGTAATTGCATTAGAGCAATAGGTTTGCCAAGACAGGTATGTCTCCCAATCCCAAAAGCAAGATGTTTATCGGCATTTGGTCTTTCAATATTAAACTCATTTGGGTTTTGAAAGATGCTTGGGTCCCTGTTTGCAGCACCATACCACATTATAATTTTTTCTCCGGCTCCCATTTTTTGCTCCCCTACTTGAGTATCCACCTTGGTGGTTCTTCTCATGTGTATAACTGGACTGATCATTCTTATGGATTCTTGAACAAAATTAGGTAAAAGATCAAAGTTATTAAGAAGTTTTTCTTTTTGTCTAGGATTTTCAGTAAGAAGTTTTATTGCACCACTGAGTGTATTTCTAGTGGTATCGTTTCCAGCAAAGATAATCAATAACCATGATCCATCTAAAAATTCATCACTGAGTTTTTCTCCTTCTAATTCTGCATTTGCAATAGCTGATAACAAATCATTTTCAGGAAATTGCCTCTTTTTATTCAAAATATCTCTGCCATATTCAAACATCTCATCAACCATAGCGTTAAACATATCGATCATATTTTGATCGGGACTATCCATTGATTCGCCTTCTAATTCTTTTCTATATGATTCAGCCTGAAGATGTTGGGCTAATTCAAGAAACTCCATCCAGGTAACTAATTTTTGTCTGTCAGATTCAGGGATTCCAAGAATTTCAGAAAGTGTATAGATGGGTAATTGTTGAGAGAACTCATGCACCAAGTTACATTTTCCCATTGGAGCTATATTATCTAAAAGCTCTGAGATCTTTGATGAAACTTTTTTATGTAATTCTTCTACATAACCAGGTTTAAAGAAGGGCATATGCTCTTTTCTAAGATTGATGTGTAAATCACCATCCAGGTTAAGCATATGATCTATTGAGCTTCTCCAAAGTTTAGGATGGCGTCTATCCTCTTGACCAAGTGTCATCAGAGTTCCTGTACAAATTTGCGATGAAAAAATTTTAGGATTCATTGAAACATATTGAATATCTTCGTATCTCGTAAGTGACCAAAAACCTGGATCAATATCATATTCAGCTGGTTCATGAAAATGGACAGGAGCATGAAGTCTGTATTCATCAAATATCTCAAAGGGCTGACCTTTGGTAAACAATTGAAGGTCAGTTAAGGGCTGAGAAACATTATGATTAAATCTCTCTTCATAAGCAGGCTTGTTAATAATAGTTTTTATAACTTCGTTTGAGATTGATACGGTCATCTTTGCTAGCTTAATTTGAAATAATTTCTACTTCACCTAAATTTAAGGCTCTTACTTCAGATTCAATTTCTTTTAGATCTCCAACTATTAGCCAAGACCATTGATTGGGCTTTAAATATTTTCTGGCAGTGTTTTGAACCTCCTCAAGAGTTGGTTCACTATAAAGACTAGAAAGTTCATCTAGATAATTTAGACTTCTGTCATACTGAACAATATTTGTCATTCCAGCTAATAAAGAACCCAATGTTTCAAACCTTCCTGGAAGTCTTAATGTTTTGGATGACTTTGCTTTTTCAAGTTCGTCATACCTTATAGGCTGATCACCAAGATAATAATCAAACTCTTTGATGATTTCTTTAATGGAATCTGCTGTTTTATCAGTCTGAACTGGCGCATTAACTAGTATTGATCTTTGACCTTTTGCATCTGCCAATCTATTTCTGACCCCATATGACCAACTTTTGTCTTCTCTAAGGTTCATATTCAGTCTCGAGGTAAATGAACCACCAATGGCATAATTCATGTATTCCATAAGAATTTCATCATCCGAACCAGTAGGCGGAAGTAGTTGACCTGCAACAATGTACGATTGGATCGCATTAGGTTTATCTATGAGATAGACCTTTCTTGATTTTGGTAAATCAACATTGAATAAACTGAGTTTTTGTTGTGATGCTTCACTTTCCCAATTACCAAATTTACTTTCAAGCATATCTTTTGCCTCTTCAAGATTGATGTTGCCAACGATCAAGTAGGAAGCATTATTTGAATTAATCACGCGCTTATAAACCTCTACCAGGGCATCTCTTGAAATATTCTCAATTGTCTCTGTGGTACCAGTACCTGTAAGAGGTTTTCCATACGGATGGTTTTCACCGTAAAGAATCTTTCCAATTTTCCTGTAAGCAATTGCTCTAGGTTGATTTTCTTCTTGTTTAATTCCCGCAAGCCTTTGTTTTTGTAACCGAGAAATTTCTGAATCTTCAAACAGCGGATTCTCAAGGGACTCAACAACCAAGTCCAAAGTATCAGAGAAACTCCCTTTAAGCGATGAAACTCCAACATAAGACGAGTCCAACCCTGATCCATAGCTTATGCTTGATCCAATTGCATTAAGTGCAGCATCAAATTCTAGTGCTGAATAATTTTTTGTGCCCTCATTAAGCATATCCATCATGAAATTTGTATAACCCAGCTCACTCAGATCTTCCTCAGCAAATCCGCTTGAAAGCAATATTGTCATTTGCACTAGGGGTAAATCATCTCTTTGAGCAAGATAGATTTTTGAACCATTGGAGAGAGTAGCTGATTCAATATCTGGGAATTGATAGCTAACGCTTGAGGTTGGGTAGGGTATACCTTTTGATCTATCAACTCCATTTTTATTAGCTGATAATTTTTTTTCAGGCATGATGGTAAGAACATATGCTGTGTCGTCAATCCAATTGCTAAGAGTGGTTTTAATATCTTTGGATGATGTATCGAGAAGGTTTTCAAGGTATGTTTTGTAACAGTCAGGCTCACCTGTATATGTTTGGCACGTTGCTAAAATATCCGATTTTCCTCCAAAACCACCAATTCTTTGTAAACCTCTTATGTAGCTTGCATAAGTTTTAGTTTTTTCAGCTTCTAGAAGATCTTTATCAGGACCTTTTTTTAAATAATTTGCTATCGATTCATCTAATGCTTCCTCGACAACATCTGGATCTACCCCAGGCGCAACATCAGCAGCAATATAGAATAAACCTGATATCTCTCTACCAAAGTAAAAAGCTGAAACACCGGTGGAAACTTGCTGGTCATAAACCAAATCTTTATATAAAGGAGAATTTTTTTGATCACTAAAAACACTGGCAGCTAAATCCAAATGAACTTCCTCGATGGTATTAGCGGGGGGTGTATTCCATACTTTATAAATAACTGTTTGAGGAACGTTATCAAGCATGATCTCTCTTTTTTCCTCAGATCTTTTTCCTATCCACTTACTGGGTTTAGTTAATGGTGGTCCGGGAGGGATATCACCAAAATACTCTTGAGCCTTTGCTTTAGCAGTCTCTAAATCAATATCTCCAGCCAAAACAAGAACAGCATTATTTGGACCGTAGTAAGTTTTAAACCATTCTTTAACATCATCTAATGATGCTGCATCAAGGTCCTCCATTGAACCGATTGTTGTCCATGAATAAGGATGGCCTTTTGGATAGGCACCATTTGAAATACGATCAAAAGATTTTCCGTACGGTCTATTCTCACCCTGTCTTTTCTCATTTTGAACCACACCTCGTTGCTCATCCAGTTTTTCTTGATCCACCACACCAAGCAGGTGACCCATTCGATCAGATTCCATCCATAAAGCTAAATCAAGAGCATTGGTTGGAACATTCTGAAAATAATTCGTTCTATCAGAATTTGTTGTACCGTTTTGATCAGTCGAACCTATTTTTTCAAATGGCTCAAAATATTCCGAGTTATAGTTTTCAGTTCCATTAAACATTAAGTGTTCGAATAAATGAGCAAATCCCGTTTTACCTTCTTTTTCATTTTTGGAACCAACGTGATACCAGATGTTCACTGCTACCATTGGAACTTTTCTATCCTCATGGACAATTACGGTTAAACCGTTATCAAGTGTGAATTTTGAATAATTAATCTCAGGTATAGAATTTTCATTATCTGATGTGTAAGCGAAGATACTTACAGAGAAGAAAAAACCTATGAAATAAGTAGATAATTTTTTAAGCATATAAACCCCATAAATCGGATGAAATAAAAAATCGATCAACAATTATAGTGATTCTAATGAGAATTGAAAATTTTCTATTCGCTTAAGTTAAAATATTCTTATGTATAAATTAAATAATATTGCATGCGTATGTGCAGCTATTCTGCTTTGCTATGGCTGCTCAAATGAAGTAACCGACACGGAAGGTCAATTACGTGAATGGATTAGCACTCTATCATCGGACGAGTTCGAAGGGAGAAAGCCTGGAACCAATGGAGGTCAACTCACAAAAAATTATATTGCAGATCAACTAAAGAAATTAAATATTGAACCATTAGGAAATAGCTATTTTGTTGAGGTTCCCGCAACACAAATAACCTTGAAGAATCAATCATATGTGACTCTTAGTTTTAGAGGCCAAGACAGAAAATTAAACACAGGCAAAGAAATTGTTTTTTGGACAAAACATGCAAAAGAATACCGAAAATTAAGAGATAGTCAGCTTGTTTTTGTAGGTTATGGGATTGTTGCACCTGAGTATAACTGGAATGACTACGATGGAATTGATGTTCGAGGAAAAACTGTTGTGATGCTTATTAACGACCCCGGATTTGATACTGGAAAATTAAGACTTTTTAATGGTAAATCAATGACTTACTACGGAAGATGGACTTATAAATTTGAGGAAGCTGCAAGACAGGGTGCTGCTGGTGTAATTATTCTTCATGAAGAAGATGCAGCTGCATATCCATGGTCTACAGTTGAAAACTCATGGCAGGGGCCTCAGCTTGATCTGACTAGAGAAGATCTTGGTTTAAGCAGAGCATTAGTTGAGGCTTGGATTCCTCATGATGTATTTTCTAATTTAATAGATTTTACAGGCTTTAATTACGACAGTTTAAAGGAGATTGCTTTATCAGAGACGTTTCGTGCGTTTGAGCTTAGAGGGATGAAGCTATCCACTGAAATTTTTAACAATGTAGATTATCTAACTTCTCACAACATTGCTGGTTTGCATGTTGGCTCAACCAGGCCGGATGAATATATTTTATATACAGCCCACTGGGATCATCTTGGTATTTTAGAAAATCTTGGATCAGACGACATTATTGCAAATGGTGCTATTGATAATGCAACCGGGATTTCTGCACTATTGGATCTAGCTAGTCGGTTTGCAAGGACAGATACTGAAAGATCTCAGCTATTTTTGTTCGTTACACTAGAAGAATCAGGCCTTTTAGGATCTGAGTATTTTGCTGAGTACCCACCGATAAATTTAAATAATATTGTTGCTGGTTTTAATTTTGATGGAATTATCCCCACCGGAAAAACTAATGATGTTGTAGTCATTGGTTATGGAGCATCAGAACTTGAAGACCTTCTGGAAGAGCAATTATCTAAAGAAGGTAGATATATAAACCCAGATCCAAACCCTGAAAAAGGTTACTTCTACAGATCTGATCATATTAGCTTTGCAAAGAGAGGTGTCCCAATGCTTTATGCAGATGGCGGCTCAGATCTTGTAAACGGTGGTAAGGCTGCAGGTTTAATTCTTGAGGAAAATTATAGAAAAAATGCTTATCACAATGTAGCAGATGAATATTCGGAGGATTGGGATTTAGATGGCCTAATTCAATCTATTGATTCGATTTATGAGATTTCTTTAAATTTATCAAATAATAATATGTGGCCAAATTGGTATGAGGAGAATGAATTTAGAGCTATCCGAGATCTTTCATTGGAAATGCAAAATAAATAGTTTATTAAAATTCACTCTAATGTGATTTTGATTTCACAATCATCCCTCATCATAAGACCACATCAGAGATTTCATGCTTCCCCTGGCAAGATTTACGGATGTAAGGCAGTGCTTAGTCACTGCCTTTTTTTATCCTTGTAAAAAAGTTCTCACTATTTAGATTTACAGCTCTAATAAACTCATCGTCTTTATTATTCAGATTCCTGTAAACCAACTTCATCCTCGGGTTATTTTCTAATTTCTTCCTTTGATTGTTCAAAAAATTCCAATACAGAAAATTAAATGGGCATGCATCGTTAGAAGTAGTTTCTTTTACATTGTAATGACATGTCTTACAGTAATTAGACATTCTATTTATGTATGCACCGCTGGCAGCATATGGTTTAGTGCCAACGATGCCACCGTCAGCAAATAAAGCCATTCCAAGCGTATTAGGCAATTCAACCCACTCATGTGCATCAAGATAGACTCCGAGATACCACTCGCACACATATCGAGGATCAATTTCAGACAAAAGGGCAAAGTTACCGGTAACCATTAATCGATGGATATGATGCGAATAACCAAGTTCTTTTGTGCTTTCCACCGCCTTAGCAACGCACTGCATTCGGGTCTCACCTGTCCAGAAAAATTCTGGGAGTTTGCGAGTATTTTCAAAAAAATTTAAGGATTTATAATCTGGCATTTTTAACCAGTAGATACCACGAATAAATTCTCGCCATCCAAGTATTTGTCTTATAAAGCCCTCTACAGAATTAAGTGGAGCACCTTCATAATATTTTTTTTCAGCTGCAACAATTATTTTCATTGGATCTAACAAACCAACATTTATATAAGGTGATAAGAGGGAATGAAATAATGTTGGATTACCAACATCCATGGCATCTTGGAATGGACCAAAGTTATTAATTAAAGAATTAAAAAATTCGTTTGCCTTTTTTTCAGCATCTTCTCTTGTCACCGACCAGTTAAAATTTTCAAGATCTCCAAAGTTATTCCCAAAAACGTTTTCAACATCAACCATCACATCAACGGACAATGCATCGGGCTTAATTTTTTCTCGCTCAGGTGGATCTTCTTTAAGCTTGTTGATACTCACTCTATTCTTTGAATCAAAATTCCATTCACCTCCGACTGGTTTTTCATCTTCGATAAGAATGTTGTATTTTTTTCTAAGCCATCTATAAAAAAATTCTTGAACAAGAGATTTCTTGCCCTCAGCCCAATTCTTAAATTCGTCAGCGCTGCTTATGAACTTAGGGTCATCATGGACTTTTAAGGCTATTCCTAGTTTTGAAGTCAGAAGGGTAAGTTGAGTTAGGGTCTTATGATCGCTAGGATGAACAACCTCTAACACTTCGTAATTATTCAAACGAATGTAGTCAGACAATAAATCTGTCATTCCATTTTTTTTTCCCTTAGTAATCGGGATATGATCTGAATTTTTTAAGTTAAGCTCTTTAATAAAATGTCTAAGGGAAGAAAAAAGAAATGCGAGCTTTTGCTTGTGATGATCTTGATCAAAATAAATGTCCAGTGGCTCAAAATATAGGACATGGAGATCTCTCTTTGTTGAATCAAGGATAGGATTATTTTCAGAAAGTTGATCAGGGAAGATTAAACCAAGTGTCTTCATAACTAATGATTTAAATCCATAGCTAAAGAATAGCCTGATAGAAAAGCGTTCTCAATTCTAGGACCATTTATCCAGTCACCGATTAAGTAAATTGAGTCACTATATTTAATATATCTTTCTTGATTCATCTTTTTATTAGTAAGGGCATATTTCCATTTAAAAATGTCAGAGTAGATTATATTAAGGTTGCTTGAGGTGAAATTATGTATTTTTTCTTTAGCAAAATTGATTATCGTTTCCTTATTTTTATAATACATTTCCTTGCTGCGTTCAGGACTCAAATGAATTAATACTGATTCAGGAATTCGCTTATTAAAAAATTTTGATGAGGCTATCCAGCTAATATCTTTGCTATTTGGTCTTATCGCATATGGTTCAAATGATGATTCTTCATCCAGGCATAATCCAATAGCTAAGCAAGGTTCAAAGTCACATTCATAATTAAGTTCCCCCAGCAATTTAAGAGCTTGAGGATGAGGGATGCTTAGAATTAATTTGCTGTAATTAACTATTTTTCCATCCCTCAAATTAATGGAATTATTTTTTTGGTTTATGCTTATAACCTCTGAATTAAAGTTAATTTTTTTGTTTAAAAATCCATAATTAGTAATAAATTGCATACCTTCCTCATGAACCCAAATATTTTTATCCTCATATGTATTATTTTCTTCAATATATATAGAAGAAGTGAGGTTTGTTGCTCCACTTCTATTTAAATAATCATCAAAGAGTGAGTTAGAAGATGTTGCATATTGAGCTCCATATTGGATGATATATTCTTGATAGTTTCTTGCGCAAAGCCTGCCTCCAACCCTCGATGCCTTTTCGTGGATCTCTAGATTACCTTTAAATTGATTTGAAAAGGCAGAAGCACTTATTCCAGTGCCTATTAGGACAGTGGCTGACATTTTTTATTTAATAACTTCCTTTAAAGCATAATTTTCAAAAATAAGGCTTAACAATTGTTGACTTTTAAACTGTTTGTAATATAAAGTTCACATAAATGTCACAAAGGAGTAACAAATGACACAATCAAGATTAAACATCTCATTATTGCTATGTGCATTACTTTTATCACCTTTATCTTACTCTGATGCTAATATTTTTGCATCAGCAAAGGATCTATTATCTATTGAAAAACCTTCCATTGAAGTCGAATACAACAATTCAAGTCTTGTATCAATTTGTCCCGTTGGATCAATAGGGTGTTTTACTTCTGCAGAGGGCGGAAAAATTATATTGAATGAAGATATTCCAAACAGACATCATGACGTTGTGTTGCTTGGATTGTATTCTGATTACCTGCAGTATGCTCATAGTAGAGTAATAGATGAGCTCAGAACTTGTGAAGTAAAAGTTGCTTATTTAAATCAAATTAGTAATACAAGATTAGCTAATTTATAT
>LUMQ01000180.1_pt1 | contig 19892 bp, 15 predicted proteins | sample 729621 | NCBI WGS metagenome assembly LUMQ01 (sample SAMN03860259, study PRJNA289734) | marine metagenome | biome: seawater column; feature: ocean; material: water; isolation source: Red Sea water column Station 12 - depth 25m | place: Saudi Arabia: Red Sea | collected 2011-10-15 | depth 25 m | reverse complement strand
TCGTTTTGTCTTAATTTATTAAGCAATGGTCAAAAACATGTAGCAGATATTTGTAGCAACTCAGAGAAAATCAATGAAAGATTTTCAAATGATTCTTGGCTTAATAAAGAAGAGACACCGTATTTAGAGAATGCTCAATCAAACCTCTTCTGTAATTTAAAAGAAATTATGGAAGACACAACTCACTCAATCTTCGTTGGCGAGGTTCAAGATTTAATTCATAATGACGCTTTAAAACCCTTGGTATATCAAGAAGGAAAATATGTTTAAGTTTCTTTATCTTTTGATTTTTATTTTGTGCTCAAGCCTAGCATTTTCAAGCGAGAATAAACTTTATTTTATCGAGCCTAAAGATGGTGCAACTCTAAATGGACCTGTAAAAATAGTTTTTGGGTTATCTGGAATGGGAGTGGCTCCGGCTGGAATAGATTTTCCTAACACTGGGCATCATCATCTTCTTGTTGATTTAGAAAATTTGCCTGATCTTTCAAAACCTATCCCCGCTGATAAAAATCATATTCATTTTGGCAAAGGTCAGACTGAAACAATCCTTGATTTACCAAAAGGAAAGAGAACCTTGCAACTGTTAATGGGCAACTATCTTCACATTCCACACAAAGAGCCAGTGATTTCAGATAAAATAACAATCTTTATTAAGTAAATTTTCTTTATAAACTCCATTGATTTACAAAATCTTAAAATTTAAGAAAAAATTATTAATTTTTTTCTACTTACTCACTTTATCTAACTTTTTAGTAAGTGAAATTTTCATAGATGGAATTCTTGATGAAGAGGAATGGAGCTCAGCTAAACTGATTGATGACCTTGTAATCGTTCAGCCAAACACCTTAGAGAAATCAAAATACAAAACCGAAGTTTTATATTTTGCCAACGAAATAGGAATTTATTTTGGGTTTAAAAATTTTAAACCTCCAGAAAGACAAACGCCGATACAACATAAGAGGGATGCATGGATGGCAGACGGAGATAGAAATTTCATTATCATTGATTTTGTTGGTAATGGTAACAATGGATATTCTTTTGGAACTTCTTTGGGAGATTCGGTCGGCGACGGAACTGTTTCAAATGAGAATCAGTTCAATCAGGATTGGGATGGGGTGTGGTTCGTCAAAACCAGTCAAGATAGCGAAGCTTGGTACTCGGAATTTCTGATACCTTGGGATGTAGCACCCATTAGTTCATCTAATGAAGATGAACTAGAAATAGATTCAGCCTTTTTATCAAAATTTGAACCTATAAGAATCAAGAATTATGCCCGTGATGCTCAAAGTGATGCTGACTTCTACCCATATATTTCAATTTCACAAGAGCAAGTTACAGATGAGCAAATAAATAAAATAGGTGGAGAAATATTTTGGTCTATAGATGCTGAAAAGAGATTAGATGTAACTATAAATCCTGATTTTGGCCAAGTAGAAAGCGATGATGTTATTGTGAATTTTGATTCAACAGAGACTTATTATGAAGATAGGAGGCCATTCTTCACTGAAAATCAAAACTTATTTCAAATAACTGGCTGGAGAACTTATCTAATAAATACAAGAAGAATTGGAGCAGCACCAGATTATGATTGTAATCAGCTTAGTGAACGATTAGCTGAAAAATGTCTTCAAGATAATTCATCTAATAGCGATATCGACCTTGCCCTTAGATACACCCAATCAGGAGCACTGAACGAGTTTGGTATCTTCTCTGCTTTTGAAAGAGGAACGGATATTTATAAAGGAAGAAATTTCCAAGCTATTCGCTACAGAAGAAATTTTAATGAAGGGAAAGTAGGCTATCTTCTAACTTATGCAGATAAACCAAACATTTCTAGGAGCGCTCAAGTACACACTTTTGATTACGAATATTTTATTAATCAAGATACTCGTTTTTTTGGAATGTTAAGTTACTCAGATATTGATGATCCTAATTTATCCAAGAATGGATCTGCAATAAGAGCTCTTATCTCGAAACAATTTACAAAAAAATTCTCTGGTTTATGGGCTTTCTCATCTTATGGCAAAGGATATGACATTAACGATATGGGTTACAGTGAAATGAAGGAATATATGTCAACTGGATGGGTAGCAAACTATAGAGAAGCTGAATTTGCTAAAAACTCTCCCCTCCAAAGTTTGACTGTTGACTCAAACGGTGGATTTAATAAAAGTGCCTCAGGAATATACGGCGGGTCTTTAGCTAATGTGAGTTTAAGTCTAGATTTTAAGGATTTTTCTTCTGTAAGATTGAGTTGCGAGTGCTTTCTTGATCCCGGTAAAGATTATATGGAAACGAGAGGTTTCCCAGATGCACCTTATATTAGAAATAAAGGAGGATACACCTTTGCTATTAGCTATGAGGCACCAGAGACTCTTGTATTTATTCCTTCAATGAAGGTGGAAAGTAGATCTTCAGGATATGAATTTGATGATTCTTTGCTATCGAGAAAAGAGGAAGGTTGGGGCTTTAATTTGGGCGCAACTGTAAAACCAACAGATAATCTAAATATTAATTTGGGTCTAATTAGATATGACGAGGACGAAAACTGGAGTAAATTTGAATACGACAACGTGTTCGGCTACTACCATAAGAAGAAACTCTCATCCTCTTTATCTTTAGGGTATTATGAAAGAAAGCATGAATTAAGAATAAAAGCTCAGTTTTACTCTTTAACTGCAGAAGATCCCGAAGCATTCTTTGTATCACCTGAAGGAAAAATGAAGTCCGCTGATGCTAACCTAAATTCATTTGAGTTGAGCCAAGTGGCATTTCAAATCAGGTATAGGTATGAGTTGGCACCTCTATCTCATATTTATGTGGTCTACACTAGAGGTGGAGATTATTTCAGCTCTGATATGTCCTCATCATCATTTGATAAGCTTTATACAAAAGGATGGGATACAACATACTCAGATCAATTTATTGTAAAAATAAGATACAGATTTTCTTCGTAAAAATATTCATAGCTTCTAATAAAATATATAAGCTAATCTGACTTCAACATTGATCATGTGATTTCAGATAAAATATCCTTCTTGAAGGTTAATCTTTTTTCAGATTTACACCAGTGCTATGTAAAGCATTCAATATGGTTAGAAAATTAATACTTTCATTTTTATTTGCACCGCTATCTGCAGAGATTATTGTTGATGGCAAATTAAATGAAACTGAGTGGGACTCTGCAGGAGTCATTGATACTTTTTATGTTACCGAACCTCTAACCTATGCAATTCCAGAAGTTGCAACTGAAGTTTTATATTTTGCTAATGAGGATGGAATATATTTTGGGTTTAAAAATTTTCAACAACCCATTGAGGATCAAACTTCTCTACTCCATAAAAGAGACGTAATGGATGCATCAGCAGATAGAGCATTCATTGCAATTGACTTTAATGGAAACGGTATAAGAGCATATAGTTTTTCAGTTACCTTGGGCGGATCTATCAGTGATGCAGTTTGGGCAAATGAAAATCAACCGTCATTAGACTGGGATGCAATTTGGTACGTTAAAACATCTCAAACCGATGATGCTTGGTTTGCTGAGTTCATGATTCCATGGGATGTTGCTCCATTGGAAGACTCAGATGCAGAATTTATTGAAGTTAATGTCAGGACGTCTAGAGGTTATTTTCTTAAAAATGAATGGCATGGTTTTCCTAAGATTAATTGGACAGATACAAAATTTATCTCAAGATTTCATCCTATAAAAGTAAGAAATTTCGCTAAGAATTCTTCCTCAGAAGTTGATTTCTTTCCTTACATTTCTGTTTCCCAAGAAGAAGTCACTGGGGAGCAAGAAAATAAAATTGGGGGAGAAATATTTTGGGCTATTGATTCAGAAAAAAGATTAGACGTCACTTTAAATCCTGATTTTGGGCAAGTAGAAAGTGATGATGTCATTGTAAGTTTTGATGCTTTGGAGACTTTTTATGAAGATAAACGACCGTTCTTCACTGAAAATCAGGATCTTTTTCAAATAAGGGGCCGAACTTCTTTTCTCATTAACACCAGAAGAATTGGTGCCAGTCCAGACTACGATTGTTCTTCAGAGATAGACGAATCAGATTGTAATTCACAAAGAAAAACTTACAGCGAAATTGATTTAGCCTTGAAATATACTCAAACGGAAGCAGACGATGAATTTGGAATCTTCTCAGCTTTTGAACGAGATGGAAAATACTATAAAGGAAGGAATTTCCAGTCTATTAGATACAGAAAAAGTTTAGATGATCTTCGTATTGGCTATCTTTTAACTTATGTTGATCGTCCAAACATATCAAGGGCTGCTCAAGTACATACGATGGACTTTGATTATTCTTTTGATGAAATAAGTAGGTTTTCTGGGACGTTAAGTTATTCAAATATAGATTCAGAATCAACTTCAACGGAAGGTGTAGCTTTAAGAGGCAGAGTAGCTAGAAACTTTACAGAAAAGTTTTCCGCTCTTTGGGGTTTTGGTATCTATGATGAAGGCTATGACATGAACGATATGGGTTATCTGGACATGAGAAATTTTGCAGAAACAGGCATTACAGCTATTTATAAAGAAACCAATTTCTCAGAAGAATCTTTAATTAGAAGTCTTACATTAGATGTGAATGGCGGTCACCAACGAAGCATATCAGGAATAAATGGCGGAGCGATGGCGTGGATATCACTTAATTTAGATCTGAAGGATTTTTCTTCAATAGATATTTTTTGTGAATGCATCTTATCTCCTGGAAAAGATTTTGTTGAGGCAAGAGATCATCCGGACTCTCCTTTTATAAGAAGGTTGGGAGGGTACACATTGAACATGAGATATTCGGCACCTAGACAGAAGACTTTTATACCCTTCATAAAAATTGAAAGTTCATCTGGGGGTTATAAATTTGATAATCCATCAAATTCTAAAAGAGGTGAGGGATGGGGATTCAACATTGGAGCAAATATCAAGCCCTCTAATGATCTCGATTTAAATCTTGCTCTCATTAGATATGATGAATATGAAAATTGGGTTAAATATGAATTTGATAATGTATTTGGCTATTACAAAAAGAAGAAATTATCTTCCTCTCTGTCTTTAGGATGGATTAAAGACAACATTCACGAATTAAGAATTAAAGCTCAGTTTTATTCACTCACTGCTGATGATCCGGATCCTTATTATGTCAGTTCAGATGGAAAAATGATTAATTATGACGGGTCACTTAATCCATTTGAATTAAGTCAGGTCGCATTTCAAATAAGGTATAGATATGAACTATCTCCTCTCTCTAATTTTTATGCAGTTTATACAAGAGGAGGATATTATTTTGACGACGATAAAGATTTAAAATCTTTTGGAGATTTGTATTCCACCGGATGGGAGACTACTTATTCTGATCAATTTATTCTTAAATTGAGATACAAATTTTAATGATCTTTACAGATCCAACCCCTTGATGTTTTTCTAGCTTCTAAGGCAGGGAAATAAACATTGCATTCTATACATTTGACCATGCTGGATTGATCTTCACTGATATCAACTGAATTTTCTCCCAAAAGACGTGCCAGCCCAACGACTATTCCTACAAAAATTAAAACTGAAATTAAAATAGCCATTAGGATTTAATTTTCTTTTCTTTAAAAGCATCCAGTAAGTCTTGAGTTATGTTGGCCAGATCTGACTGATTGAGTTCTTTATAGGCTTCAATTTTGATCTCAAGAGCTTGTTCAACTTGGGAGCTATTTGGGAGATGTTCAATTACATAATTAGCTCGGTTTAAGGCAGCAACAAAAGCTTTTCTTTCCATATAAAAAGTCGCTACATAGATTTCTTTTTTTGCGATCAAATTCCTTAAGAAAACCATTCGTTGCCTTGCTTGATCAGCGTAGTCACTATCTGGAAACCTAAGTAAAAAATCACTCAAGTCGGAAAATGATTTCTTAGCTTGATTAAGATCTCTTTTCGAGGCCGCATCCTCGAGAATCATATTTGGATTAAAAATAGACATATCGGCTGTGTAACCGGACATCCCTTTCAAATAGTAAGCGTAATCTATATTTGGATGATTAGGATGCAAGCTGATAAACCTATCAGCAGCTGATATGGCAGCCTCATAGTTTGCTGACTTAAAATAAGCATAAATAAGCTCTGACTGAGCTTGCGTGGCAAATCTTCCAAAAGGGTATCTTGCCTCAAGCATTTCTAAACTCATTGCGGCAGCAGCAAAATTGCCAGATCTCAATCTATTCTGCGCTTGATCAAATAGTTCTTTTTCAAGCAAGATCCTTTCAATAGTTTCTTCTTTATTTGCACACGATGCGGATAAACCCATCAAGATCAGTAAAAAAAGTAGATTAAAGATAAAATAATGCTTATTACGAGTTTGCATCTGCTAATTCTATCTGTTTAAAGATTAAAAAACATGCCAAAAAAAATTTCAATTAATTTCGAGGTCAACGCCGAAGAGTCAGGAAAAAGAATAGATGTAATCGTATCCAAGAGACATCCAGAGTTCTCAAGAATGCAAATTAAAAAGTTTATTGAACTAGATTTTTTGTCTATTGATAATCAAACAATTTCCAAAGTAAGCGAAAAAGCTTCAATTGGAAGCAAGATAAATTTATCTGGTCTAATTGATGCTGAAGTTGAAGATCTTCCTCAAGATATTGAGATTGAAATAAAAAAGCAGACAAAGGATTTCATAGTTATAAATAAAGCTCCAGGAATTGTTGTTCATCCGGGCTCAGGAAATAGATCAGGAACAATTCTCAACAGTTTATTATTTAACTTTCCAGAGCTGGCAGATCTTCCAAGAGCTGGAATAATTCATCGTTTAGACAAAGATACTTCTGGACTAATGGTTATTGCAAGAAATGAGAAAGCTTATAAACACCTGTCAGATCAAATCTCCTCTAGAACCGTTAAAAGGGGATACGACCTAATTGTAATTGGAAAAACGTTGAGAGCAGGAACTTTGGACTTTCCAATTGGAAGGCATCGCACGGTAAGAACAAAACAATCAGTTACAGAAAAAGGAAAAGAAGCAATTACTAAATTTAAAGTATTAGAATTTTTGGGGTTTTATACTTATATCCGAGCTTATTTAGAAACAGGCAGAACTCATCAAATTAGAGTCCATTTTAGCCATATTAAACATCCTCTCGTTGGAGATAAAACTTATGGAACAAGTCAAAGATTTGCAAAAAATACTTCAGACGATTTGAAAGATTTTATTATCAAGTTTCCGAGACAGGCCCTACATGCTAGAGAACTTTCTTTTATAGATCCCTCGACTGATGAAACAGTTAATTTTGAAAGCGAAATTCCTAAAGATTTTCAAAGTTTATTGGATCGTCTAAAAACCAATGAAAACTTGACTTAAAGGCTTCTAGTGTCACAATTCGAATCTTTTTAAAACTGTTTAATAAATATGAAGAAAGAATCAGGCGGATCTGCGCTTATCAGAGCTTTGGCAGATGAAAATGTAGACCTTCTCTTTGGATATCCTGGAGGAGCTGCTCTTCATATTTACGATGCAATCTATCAACAGGATAAAGTTCAGCATATTTTAGTTAGGCATGAACAGGCTGCAGTCCATGCAGCTGACGGATATGCCAGAGCCACAGGAAAAGTTGGAACTGTTCTTGTAACATCTGGTCCAGGAGCAACAAACGCAATCACTGGTATTGCAACTGCATATATGGACTCTATTCCATTGGTAGTAATTTCAGGTCAGGTTGCAAGTCATTTAATAGGAACAGACGCCTTCCAAGAAACAGATATGATGGGAATATCCCGACCAATCGTAAAACATAGCTTTCTAATTCAAAGACCAGAAGAGATACCAGAGGTTGTTAAAAAGGCCTTTATTATTGCTAAAACAGGAAAGCCAGGACCAGTTGTAATTGATGTACCCAAGGATATGACAGATCCAAACCATCTTTTTGATTATCAGTATCCTAAAGATATAAAGATGAGATCTTATTCAGCTCCCTCTGAAGAAGAAGAAAGTAACGTAGATGAGGCAGTTTCATTATTAGAGAAAGCAAAAAAGCCTGTTTTATATGCGGGCGGCGGGATCATTCAAGGTAATGCATCTGAGGAGCTAAAAAAGTTAGCGAAAATCATGAATGCTCCTGTGACAAATACACTAATGGGATTGGGAGCCTTTCCTGCAACTCATGAAAACTTTATTGGAATGTTAGGAATGCATGGAACCTACGAAGCTAACATGGCAATGCATGAAGCTGATTTAATCTTTGCTTTGGGTTCAAGATTCGATGATAGAACTACAAACAATCCTCAGAAATACTCATTAAATGCCAAAAAAATACACTTAGATTGTGATTACGGTTCTATAGAAAAAATTATAAATGTCGATGTATCTCTAAATGGAGATGCTAAAAAGATTCTTAATCAAATTCTCAATAAAATAGATCCAAAAAATATTGATAAAGCATCAATAGATCTCTGGAATAATGAGATTCTAAACTGGAGAGAAACTCATGGTCTTAATCATGATCTTCTGGATAAGAAATTTCATCAGAAGCAAATCCTTCCTCAACAAGTAATACAGTCTCTTTATAAGTCTACAAACGGTAAGGCATTTATAACTTCCGATGTTGGTCAACATCAAATGTTTGCCGCTCAATATTATAAATTTGATGAGCCAAGAAAATGGATTAACTCTGGCGGTCTAGGAACAATGGGATTTGGTCTGCCTTCTGCCATGGGAGTTAAATTTGCTTTTCCTGATGAGGATGTTGTTTGTGTAACCGGTGAAGGCAGCATTCAAATGTGTATTCAGGAGCTATCTACTTGTATGCAGTATGGACTGCCTGTGAAAATAATTAATCTTAATAATAGAGCTTTAGGAATGGTTAAGCAGTGGCAGGATATGCAATACGGTGGGAGGTATTCCAGTATTCTTTACGAAGATTCTTTGCCTGATTTCGTCAAGCTTGCAGAATCATATGGGCATGTCGGTATGAAGGTAGAGGATATCAGTGAGCTAGAAGAAAGAATGGATGAATGTATATCCATGAAAGATAAACTTGTATTCATGGATGTATATGTTGATCCAGATGAGCATGTATACCCAATGCTTGAAGCCGGTGGCAATATGTCTGAAATGCGAGTTAGTAAAACTAAAAAGACTTTTTAAAATGAGTCACATATCAATTTTAATGGAAAACCAACCGGGAGCTCTTTCTAGGGTTGTAGGTTTATTTTCACAAAGAGGTTACAACATAGACTCTTTATCTGTGGCTCCTACTAACGATTCATCTTTATCAAGGCTCACCATGGTCGTTAAAGAAGAAGAAAGCGTAATATCTCAAATACTCAAACAATTAAACAAAGTAATTGATGTTGTAGAAGTTCAGAATCTTTCCGATATTGAATCTGTCTCACTGGAGATTGCTATTGTTAAATTAAAAATTACCGAGAAAGAAGCAAAAAAAATTATTGAAAGTGCTTTTCCTGTTGTTGGAGAAATTATTAATCACAAAGATGCATTTGTAATGATTAAACTTATTGGTTCGAACCATGAAGTTGATGATTTTCTTCTTTCTTTAAATAAGCATAAGTTTTTAGAAGTTACGAGATCAGGTCTACTTGGAATGGGGACAGGTGAAAACTTTCTCATTTCAGAAAGTGAAACTACAATTGAGTATTAGGAGAAAACAATGGAAGTATTTTACGAAAAAGATTCAAATCCTGAATTATTAAAAGATAAAACTATAGCGATCATAGGCTACGGTTCTCAAGGTCATGCACATGCTAATAATTTAAAAGACTCTGGTTTCAACGTAATTCTCGGATTAAGGGATGGATCATCTTCGGCTGCAAAGGCATCTGAAGCAGGTTTTGAAGTTGCTAGTAATGTCGAAGCTGCATCTAAAGCCGATGTATTGATGATGTTAATTCCCGATGAGTTTCAAGGAATTACTTATAAAGAAGAGATAGAACCTAACCTTAAGCAAGGCGCTACTTTGGCATTTGCGCATGGATTTAATATTCATTACGAACAGATTGTTCCAAGAGATGACTTAGACGTAATCATGATAGCTCCTAAAGGACCTGGTCATACAGTCCGAGGCCAATACTTAGATGGAGCTGGAGTACCTTGCTTAGTTGCAATTCATCAAGATGCCTCTTCTAATGCGTTGGATACATCAATTGCTTATGCTTCAGCTATAGGTGGCGGTAGAGCAGGTATTATCAAAACAACTTTCAAAGATGAAACAGAGACAGATTTGTTTGGTGAACAGTCTGTGCTGTGTGGAGGTCTGACTTCATTGATTCAAGCAGGCTATGAAACTCTGGTAGAAGCCGGTTATCCACCCGAGATGGCATATTTTGAATGTGTACATGAAGTTAAATTAATCGTTGATTTGATTTATGAGGGAGGTTTAGCAAACATGAGATATAGCATTTCAAATACAGCAGAATATGGAGATTACACTTCAGGACCTAAAGTAATTACTGACGAAACCAAAAAGGAAATGAAAAAAATTCTTGAAAGGATTCAGTCTGGAGATTTTGCAGACGAATTTATTGCTGATGCAAGAAAAAGCAATGGTCCAGATGGAGGTCCTGCAATGCAAGAATTTAGAAGACAATCAGCCGCACATCCAATAGAAGAGGTTGGAAAATCTTTAAGAGAGATGATGCCTTGGATAGCTAGTAACCGTCTGGTTGATAAGGCAAAAAACTAGTACCATCGACAGGGTGTCAAATAAGATACTCGCCCTTATTTTAGGAATTTCTTTATTTTCCGTTTATCTCTTTTCTATTAATCTTTATCCATTAGTTGATGAAGACGAAGGTGCATTCGCTTCAGCAACTTTGACTATGATGGATTCTGGTAATTTTACAAACGTTGAGTTAGCAGGAGAGAGGAGGGATGACAAACCGGTTCTTACCCACTGGCTGCAGGTCATAAGTTTAAAAACTTTTGGCTTTTCAGAGTTCGCTTTTAGATTACCGAGCGTAATCTTTGGATTGCTCTGGGCATTCGTAACGTTTTGGTTTACAAAAAAGATTTCAAATAAAAGAAACGCTTTTTTAGCTGCTTTTTTTGTTCTAGCAAGCCTTGGCGCATCGATTATTATCAAAACAGCAACTGCGGATGGAATATTTAACTTTTTTGTTGCTTCAACCACTCTTTTGGCATTTTTAGCTTTAAGAGAACAACGGACCAAGTATTTATACTATGCAGCAATTCTTGCAGGCTTTGGCTTTTTAACAAAAGGACCCGCTATTTTAATCGTGCCTGGAGGGGCATTATTTTTCTGGGCTTGGTGGAATGGACATTTAATTGAAACGTTAAGAAAACTTTTCAATCCTTTTTTATGGCTTGTCTTTTTTTGCATTGCATCACCATGGTTTATCTATTTATATTTAAGCGAAGGCATAGATCCGATACTAGGATTCTTTTTAAAACATAACTTTCAAAGGTATACATCTACTTTTGAGGGCCATTCAGGACCATTTTATTACTATCTTGTTATTTTGATTTTTTTGGTGGCTCCATTTTGGAATAGTCTTTTTACGGTAGTCGGCAGAATTAAGACAGACTTCAAAGATGAAACTAGAAGTTTTCTATGGATTTGGTTTTTATGGGTTTTACTCTTTTTTTCAATATCTTCAACTAAGTTACCGCACTACTTGCTTTATGGAATAACTCCACTATTCATATTAATGGCACTCAATTTTAAGCAGCAAAACAAAAGAATAAATCTGCTAATTTTTATTTCTTTATTGGGCTTTATATCATCTTTGCCAATTGTATTAGAAACTCTGGCTTCTTCAGAGAAAGACATTATTTGGAATGTTTTGAAAGAGGAAATAGAGGTTTTCTTTACTCCTGCAAATTTCTTTATTCCAATATTAATTCTTCTAGTCCTTGGAATTGTCTCCTTTATGGTCTTTTCTAAATTTAACCAATTTATAATCTCGTCTTTATTATTTTTGATTTGTATCCATTTAATTTTCCTTCCAAGCGCCATAGGACTATTCCAAGATCGATTCAAACAGGCTGGATTAAAGGTAAAAGAAATGAATAAGCCTTTAGCCATGCACAAGATGAACTTTCCCTCATTTGGAGTGTATGCAAGAGACACTGCCTATAGAAATCATAATGATGGACAAATAATTCTTTTAAGGAGCAATCAAATTGATGAGCTGGGTTCAGTGACAGAAATTTATAATAGGTCGGGTATTTCTGTGGTGATAAAAGAGTGAATCCTCAGCACAAAACAGGATTTATTGTCTTTGCTTTGGCGCTGGTTCTGATTGGTTTGAACTATTTAGATCCTGTAATTGTTCTAAATAACTTTATTTTTATTGGACTAAATAGTGCGGGAGCTTTTATAAATCAATCAGCTCTAACTTTTCTTACCGAATTTGGTAATGCAGCCGTACTGCTGATTGCATCTGTAATCCCAATATATTATTCAAGAAAATTTTTCAGGTTAATCATCTCATCTACACTGATTGGAATCTTGCTCTCGAGGGGATTAAAAATTTTACTGGATATTCCAAGACCAGGAGCAATCCTGCCAAGAGAAGAATTTTTTGTTGTTGAGCCTCTTTTGACCTCTCAATCCGTGCCTTCTGGACACGCATTTAGTCTCTTTTTATTTTTCTCTTGTTTGGTTGTCTCAGGCATGATTAAAAAAAATTATTTTGTACTGTTAATTTTCGCCTTTTCGCTTATTGCTTTTACAAGGATATTAGTTGGGGCTCACTGGCCAATGGATATTCTGATAGGGGCTTCTTTGGGTTTTAGCTTGCCTTTACTCTTAGCTTCATTGGCAGATAGATCGTCAAAAATTTTGGACACTTTATATTCGGTATTTTTCATTATTTTATTGAGCATCGCACTTTACACAATTCTCATTGGCAATTTTTCTACTTATGATTTTGCAAATGAAATTGGTTGGTTATATATTCTTATTTTCTTGAGTCCCCTTTTATTTCTTAATTTACTGAAGATAGAGAACATTCTTAGTATTGCTTTAGACTATTTCACTAAAATAAAGGTATCTCAGAGTAATTTTTTTAAAATCTTTATGCCTTTGCTTATTTCTTCCACATTCATATATTTAATCTATCAATATGGATCCTTTAGTTCCTTTCTTTTCATGATAGAAAATTTGGATTTTCTCCTAGTGTCCGTTGCATTAGGTCTTTTGGTTTTAAGCCTATTGATAAGGGCTGCTCGAATTAGAAGATTTTTTAAAAAGGAAACAAAGAGTCTCGGAGTTATGCGAATCACTTTCTTGCATAACTTTTTAAATAATTTCTTACCTATGCGAATTGGAGAATTTTCTTTTCCTTTGCTTTTGAGAGAATCTTATGGGATCGATAATAAGATATCCCTCAGGGCACTTTTTATTTTCAGGATCACAGATCTTCTATCAATCATTTTTTTGTCTTTATTTGTCTTTCTTAGTTTCTACTATTCTTTAATGCTTAATTTTTTAATTTTAGTTGCTTGGTACTTGGGGGTAAGCTATTTATTGCAAGAAAGAGATATTAAAAAAAATCTTTTTGAAAAAATTGAAATTTTGATTTTGTCTTTGTTAGCTTGGTTCATAAAAATATTTGCACTCACTTATCTTCTGTTATCTTTGATTTCAGCAAGCTTAGAAAGTTCTTTCGTTGCCGTTATTTTTGGTGAATTAACATCAATCCTACCCATCCATGGCTTTGCAGGAACGGGGACATATGAGGGAGGCATAATATTTGGACTAAATTCTTTTGATAAAAATATTAATATCGATTCAATGATCAGTGCTTCTTTATTGGTCCACTTTACTGTTCTTTTATATAGTCTTATCCTTGCAATTGTTTCAACATTCATTAAGAAGACATGAAAACTTATTTAAGCATTGTTGTTCCTGTTTACAACGAGGAAGAAAATATAAAACCTCTCGTCGATGAGATTTATCAATCGATGGAATCTCTAGACAAAGAATGGGAATTACTCATTGTTGACGATTCAAGCAAAGATAATACTGGAGATATATGTGAATCAATTGCCAAAGTAAAAAAAGAAGTCAGGTACCTGCAATTAGGAAGGAACTCAGGGCAAACAGCTGCAATGCAAGCAGGTTTTGATCACGTGCAAGGAAAATACATAGCAACTTTGGACGGTGATCTTCAAAACGATCCAAAGGATATTTTAAGACTCTTGAATAGGCTGAAAGAAGAAAAATTGGATTTAATTGTTGGATGGAGAAAAGACAGAAAAGATCCTTTTCTTAGAAGTCTCATATCAAAGATGGCAAATTCTTTAATTGGCTGGTCGACTGATATAAAGCTCCATGATTACGGATGTAGCTTAAAGGTCTACAGAAATAAAACTCTCAAAGCAGTTCAACTGTACGGCGAAATGCACCGGTTAATTCCTGCTTGGATGAGTCTTTATACTGATAAGGCAAGGATAAGCGAAGAGGTAGTAAATCATAGACCTAGAATTGCTGGCGAGAGCAAATATGGGTTTGGAAGAATTGCTAGGGTACCTTTAGATTTATTTTCAATTATATTTTTCCAAAGATTTTTATCTAAACCAGCGCACTTTTTTGGCTTTCCTGGTTTAGTTTTTTTGGTTCTCGGAATAATTATCTTATTTGTATTAAGCGCCCAAAAAATTATGCTTGGCATAGACTTAGGCGATAGACCTCTTTTTTATGGCGGAATACTTTCTGTTGTGTTTGGAACCCAACTTTTAACAACCGGTTTATTGGCTGAAGTGGTCGTCAGAATTTACTTTTCGAATAAAAACCGTCCTTATGTGATTAGAAGGGATTCTGAGAATTAATTTAACTTTATTTATTGATAATAGCTTGCTAAGGTTGCATTCCATTTCATATGGGTCTGTAGCTCAGCTGGTTAGAGCGCACCCCTGATAAGGGTGAGGTCGCAGATTCGAGTTCTGCCAGACCCACCAAATTCCTTAGAATCTTTTGACACAATAACTGTCATAATTTATATTTTCCTAACATCATCATTTAATAATGCTTAGGAAAACTCTAATCACTTTTGGTCTTCTTGCCATATTTGGCATCACTGCCTGGGAATTTAAAATAAATATACTTATTTGGTCTATACCGAAGCTGTCGGCTATTTTTATGCCAGTACAAGATAATATTCCAACCACTTGGACAGAGGGACCTGAAATTCCTACACAGGATAATCGTCCTAATATTATTTTAATTTTGGCTGATGATATGGGATACAACGACATCTCTGCCCATAACGGCGGGGCAGCAGACGGGTCTTTGATAACACCCCATATAGATTCGCTAGCAGAAAACGGCATCCTCTTTTCAAGAGGATATGCTGCCAATGCTACTTGTGCACCTTCAAGAGCATCCATCATGACAGGGAAATACCCTACAAAATTTGGATATGAATTTACTCCTGTACCGGCAACCGGAAGATTAATTATGCGATGGCTTGCTGCAGAAGATGACTCAGAACTCAGAGCCAGAGTTGATAGAGAAGTAGCGACTCGACTACCTCCTCTATGGGAGCAAGGAATGCCAACTGAGCAAGTAACAATTGCAGAGGTTCTTCGTGATGCAGGATACTACACAGCACACATAGGAAAATGGCATCTTGGCCAAGCTAATGGCATGGATGCACAAAGCCAAGGGTTTAAAGATTCTTTATCTTTGGTGGGGCCTTTGTATGCTCCAGAGGATGATCCAGACATAGTAAATGCTAAGTTCGATACCGCAATCGATAGGATGATTTGGGGTATTGGACAGTATTCAGCAATGTTTAATGGAGGCGATTTTTTTGCTCCAGATAAATATGTCACCGATTACTACACCGATGAGGCTTTGAAGGTTATTGAAAAAAATAAAAACAGACCTTTCTTTTTATATTTAAGTCACTGGGCTGTTCATAATCCCTTGCAGGCATTGAGAAGTGATGTACAGAACATGAGTCACATGCAAGGACATAATTTACAGGTTTATTCAGGAATGATTGCCGCGCTTGATCGAAGCGTAGGGAAAGTTATTGCAAAACTCAAAGAGCTCGAAATATATGGCAAAACTTTAATTATTTTTACTAGCGATAACGGTGGAGCCGATTATATTGAGTTAGAGGATATTAATAAGCCTTACAGAGGTTGGAAGATAAGCTTCTTTGAAGGCGGAATAAGAGTTCCTTATATTGTCAGCTGGCCTGATAAGATAAATCCTGGTCAAAAATCTAATAGTGCTGTTCATCACTTTGATATTTTTTCTACGATTGCATCTGCTGCGGGCATTGAATCTTCAGAATTAAATGATTTAGATGGTGTTAATCTTCTACCTTATATAAATAAAGAAATATCCACTGAACCGCATAAAACGCTTTTTTGGCGCTCAGGAAATCATCAATCTGTATTACATGAAAATTGGAAATACATAGTCAGTAAACAAGAAAATTTTCACTGGCTTTTTAACACTTCTGTTGATCCAACCGAAAAGAATAATCTTATTGAATCTCATCCTGAAAAAGCACAACTTCTAAAAAGTTTACTGGCCGAATTTAATTCAGAGCAAGCTGACCCAGTTGTGCCATCAGCATTTGAAGTTCCAATCCTCATAGATAAATACGATGGACAAAAATATGAGGAAGGAGACGACTATATTTATTGGTCAAACTAAAAATTAAATGAGTATTTTAAAAAAATCTTTTTTTTAGTTTGAAGGAATTACTCTTATCCTAATTTTAATCATCTTTATTTCTTATCAGTACCAAGAGAGACAAACAAAAAAATCAGTTGAAAAAATAGATGATATTTTCTCAAAACAAAAATCATCCATGAAGTATGAGACTGATGAAAGACGAGAGAAAAACCCAGATAAAAATGCCTATTTTGGGGATCTACACGTTCACACGGCTAATTCTTTTGATTCTTATACATTCGGCAATATTAATTCTCCAGATGATGCATATCGTTATGCTCGAGGAGCTGCTTTACCCCATCCATCCGGATATCAGATCCAGCTCAAGAGACCTTTAGATTTTTATGCGGTGACTGATCACGGGATATTTTTGGGAGTGATGAAATCTGCAAGTGACGAAAATTCTTTTTTGTCTAAATATGATTGGGTGAAACCATTACATAATTTAAATGATTCAGCGGGTGCGGGCATATTTGAGGTCATCAGAAGATCTAACCTCTTTAGACCTTTCGCACAGAGGCTCGCAGAGGAGGGAAGACTGACCAATGATCTTACCAATGAATTAAATAAGATTTCCAGCAGTGTTTGGCAGGATATTATTCAGGCTGCTGATAGAGCCTATGAACCAGGAGTTTTGACTACTTTTGCTGGTTACGAATACTCGGCAGGTAGCGGAGCAGACCTTACAACACTGCATAGAAACGTTATTTTCAAGGATACTAAAAATTTACCATTAATGCCCTTTAGCAGAGTAGATAGTCCAAATCCAGAAAAGTTATGGGATTGGATGGATTCTCTTAGAAACAATGGAGTTGAGAGCATGGCCATACCACATAATTCTAATCTCTCTGGAGGCTTAATGTTTATGCTAGATGATTTTAATGGCGCTCCAATAGATGAATCTTATAGCAGAAAGAGAATAAGTAATGAGCCTGTTGTTGAAATAACTCAGGTGAAAGCTTCCTCAGAGACGAGTCCCTTCTTATCAAAAAATGATGAGTGGGCTGATTTTGAAATTGAAAATACAGCAGATAATGATGAAGGGAGTTATACAAGAAGTGCCTTGTTAAGAGGCATGGCTCTGAAAAACAAAAGTGGCGTCAATCCATATAAATTTGGCTTTATTGGGTCAACTGATACTCATGTATCTGCATCATCGTTCGAAGAAGATAGATACTTTTCAAAAATAGGCATTCTCGATGGAACTCCTGAACTCAGGGGATCTATTCCTTTCAATAAGACTTATGGATCCGTATTGAAAGTCCTAAGGCCAAATTTAATTGCAGAGGTTGATGGAAAAGATTATTTCGCAGGCAGCACTAGGCTCATTAGCTGGAGCGCTTCCGGCCTTGCAGGAGTATGGGCTGAAGAGAACACAAGAGAGTCAATTTTTAACGCATTCAAAAGAAAGGAAACTTTTGCAACTAGCGGCCCAAGAATAAAAATTAGATTTTTTGCTGGGTATGACATTGAGAATGCATTCAGCAAAGAAAATACTATTGCTTACCTTTACGAAACAGCATCAACAATGGGAGGAAGCCTCAAAACTAAGAAGAACAAATCTCCTACTTTCCTTGTATGGGCGATGGCTGATGCCCAAGGTACAAATTTACAGAGAGTACAAATTATCAAGGGATGGCTCGATAATGGAGAATCTAAAGAGAAGGTCTATGACGCAACCTGTAGTGATGGATTGGTCAGGAAGCCTTTTATTACGTTAGAGTTTTAGAAAACCCAGTTTGCAGATGGTCTACTTGGGACGCAATTAGAAGTAATCAACTTCCTAGATCGGATATAAAATCAACAATTCAGGAAAGAGCTTGGTCTTCACCAATCTGGATCACGAACTATTAATTAGGCAGATTGGAATTTAACGATTCTCAAAGGCAAAGCAATTACTAAATATAGAAGACAAACAAGAGCATGTATTCCTGATATTTGTACTGAGAGAAGACTTAATTCAGAAAAGTCGAAAAAAATAAGAGCAATAAAAGATATTGATCTGATAGATTCCATCCACAAAGCGTATTGTTTTCCTTCCAAGTACATCAAAGTGAAAGTAATAAAAAGTACCGCGTTACCAATAAGAATTAAAGATTGAAAATTAGTCTGTTGATCTAAGTCAGAGACAATGAAATTTGGAATAATTATTAGGCTAAAGATTTGAAAAAATGCATAAATTTTTTGAAAAACGTCTAATTTTGGATCGTATTTAACAAAAGACGATAAATCATTTCTTTGAACTGGAAATCTTTCTGAAACATCATCTGGCCTCCATCTGGCATCTGAGAACCACACCTTAAATTTATCTCCCCATCTTTTGGTTACAAAAGAGTCTCTTAATATCAACCAATACACATCTATATTAGCCTTAATTGGATTCCAGCTATTTAAAGGCTTGACTGTTCCATAGATCGGTTTCACTTCTTTTTTTTCCTCTATAAAAGTACCAAAAATAATGTCCCAAAATATAAATACTCCTCCGTAGTTAGCATCGATGTACTCCTCATTCTGAGCATGATGCACCCGATGATTTGAAGGAGTTACTAATATGTACTCGAAAATTCCTATAGTTTTTACATGTTCAGTATGAACCCAGAATTGATAAATAAGATTTAGAGATCCAACAGTGATAAAAACCTCAGGAGGAATGCCAAGAATAAATAGAGGTATGTAGAAAATCCAGCTCCACAAAAAACCTGAACTAGTTTGTCTTAGGGCTGTAGATAAATTGAATTCTTCCCCATGATGATGAACCACATGACTCGCCCAAAAAATTTTAACTTCATGATGCATCCTATGGAACCAGTAATAGCAAAGGTCATAAAGAATAAAAGCTACAACCCAGACTATCCATGAAGAACTGGATAACAAAGGCAAGCTAAAATAGTCCGCGATGAAAGCAAATACAGCTCCCTGAAAGCCCAATTTTAAAATTGGCACGTATTGACTGATTGAACCTAAAGATAAGCTTGTTAATGTATCGGAGATTCGATAATTATTTTTTTTTATTAAAAAACCATAACCTAACTCGAGAACTATCAGGAGAAGGAAAAATGGGACAGCATAAGCTACATAATCCATAGATAAATTATATTCTCTAATTAGGATGATCCAAGCTAATCTAGGTCTTAAATATATATTTATTTAATTTCTGTTAGTAAAATAAAACTGCTATGAATGAAAAATCTTCAAAAACAGAGGATAAAATTTCAATAATTGAG